>JAABUO010002948.1_pt1 | contig 20467 bp, 18 predicted proteins | sample 5559291 | NCBI WGS metagenome assembly JAABUO01 (sample SAMN10711878, study PRJNA513372) | rock metagenome | isolation source: Antarctica rocks | place: Antarctica: Victoria Land, Finger Mt sud
GAAGCAAATTCTTATTACTTTACGTATAAATAAAAATTTAAATAATTTAAAATTTAAATCATTTAATATTTATAACGTTAAAGTCGTTATTCGAAGACATGCATTAAAATCTCTTACTTTCATACAAGCGTTACTTTAAAACCTTCATCGATTTAAGTAACACTGCGAGTATGTAAAAGATTATCTGAATCGCGTTACTCATTTGTTTTTTATACATAATAGCTCTGAGCAAATGCTTAAAATTAATTAAAAAATGTTAATTATGAACTGCACGTATAAAATTAATCGTTACAAGCTTTTATTACTGATAATCTCGAAGATGACGACTTTAAACATTATCTTTTACATCGCTTTCGTCTTTATTCTTTAAGAAAAGATAAAAAATTATATGTAAGTTCTTAAACAGTTACTAGTCGTATATTAAAGATTAAATTTATTTAATTTTATCGTTAACATTACTAACAAAGACTTCGAACTAATTTTAGTCTCGCATAAAATATTTTTTAATATTAAAAACACTTTATGCACATGATATATTAATAAAAACGTAATTATAAATTACAAAGATGCATTTATAACGATTAAAGATTAAAAGAAATTCTTTAATGTAAAAGATTATAGCTTTAATTAGTACAAATTTCATGCTAATCTCTTTTTTTAAATCTAGCATTCAGTGATGTACGTCTTTAATAAAGAGATTTATGAAAAAGCATAAGATTTACTAAAAGATATTTATAATTTTAATCATTTTAAGATGATTTTATATCTGTTAAAGATTTAAATTTAATCACATAAAAGTAAATTCGTTAAATTTTACACGAATAAAATATTACACTTTAATAATAACTTTATATCGCGTAGCGAAGAAGATTATGCGATGCTGAAGCGTAACTTAAGCTTCAGCATTAATGATTTAAAGAAGATAATTAATTATATTAAATTAATGTTAATGAATCATTAACATGATTATATTATAATCATTAAGAAAGTTAAAATGCGTTTAATAATTAATTTTTAATTATTAATACTTCGCGATTTACATGCTTAAATAACTTCATTTATTATACGAAGAATCTTATCTTAATAATAATTAATAGTTACTAATTTTACGATTTTATCTTAATGCATTAACACGTTTATTATTATCATAAGACTTTCGTATACTTATCGCATTCAGGCTTAAATGTACGATAAAGTCTTTTATATATTAAAGTTAAAGAATATATATAATCATTAACGTTTCACGAAGTTAACTGTAACTCGTGATCGCGATATTCAGCTTAAAGAAATATTAAATATTCTCGTTAATTCATTATTATTAATTTAAAATTCTTTTATTATAAAATCGCGAGAAAGATTAATTAAATTCACTGCGCGTACGCGTCAGAAGCAATAATTTAAAGACTTTACTCGTTAATTATTTTTTTAATTTAAGCGTGTAAAGAAGATTTTAAGATAACAAGCAGAAAAGAAGAAAAAGACTTAATAAACATAATCGAAAAATGAAGATAAAGATTAAAGCAAAGAACGAGATAAAGAACGAAGCGAAGATAAAAGAAATAAAAAAGATGCAGCTAAAGATAAAGAACGAGATAGAAAAGAAAATGAAGATACAATTACTGTAAAGCAGAAATTTCAGAAAAAAGCTTTAAATGAAAGTAACTTTTATGAAGCCTTTTAAATAATTTTATTAAGTAATATATAAATTTATGTAATAATGTTTTTTAAAAATAAATATCTTTAAATTATTGCGAAAGTACATGAAATTTAATGTAAATCATATTAAAAACTTTAATTATGAATAATATTATTAATTCTTTTTAAGAGAAAAAATATATGTAGTAAATGAGAAGAAGTATATGTAATGAAAGGGGGGGATATATGTAGTGAAAAGAAGGGTACGAATAGTGGTTTTCTTAATAAATACATTAATCTGAAAAAAAATTAAAAAAATTATTAAAGAAATTAAAAATTCTTAAGAAAATTTCAGATTATTAAAAAGTTAAATAAAGGCTTTAAAGATTAAGAATTCTCGAATTTCGTAACTCGATTAGTAATTTATTATTATTACTAATTTTTTTAAATTAAATAACTTAATAATCATTTACTTATAATATGCTTAAAGATTTTCTTAATCTTTAACGAGTAATTAAATTAGTTATTAAATTATCTGATTTTAAAGTTTTTAAAAAGAATAAAGAAAAGTTATTATTAAAAGATATCGATATAACTTATTTAAAAAAATGTTTTAAGATATTTTCTATATTCGTTAAAGTTACAATAAAGTTACAAGCTGAAAAATATTCGACTATATATTATTTATTGCTAGAAATATATAATATATATAATAAACTCGAAAATATTTAAAGAGAATTTAACGTAAGTTTTTTTTATATTTTTTATATATATTTAATTAATATTTAATTAATATAAACTAACTATTAAAATAAAATTCTACTATATTTATTAATGCTATTAATAAGAAAATAATAAAGCTTCGAAAATATTTTTCGAAACAAGAAATAAATCGAAATAATAAAGCTTTATATTTATCTTTAATTCTAGATTCTAGAATTAAAAGAAAAGGTTTAGTAGCTATAAGTCTTACAAACGATTAAGCTACAGATATATATAATCGATTATATATTAATTATTAAATGTAAGTATTTTTATTTTTATTTAATTTTTATTTAATTAATTTACTAATAATTAATTTAGTTATAAAGTCGATTATTTAACTACATAATCTTTTATTAATTAAATTAATGCTTTAAAATTAAAAAGAGACGAAAATGATTTAAATATATATATAAAAGAAGAAGAAAACGAAAACGACGAATTAACTTAATATTTTAACGAAAGAAGAGTTAATAAACAAGTAGATTAAATTATTTTTTTATTATGTTATATTTTATTTAATAATATAATTCTTTTTTTACTAATTATTTAAATAAATTAAACCTTTATCTTTTTAATTTAATAATAAAGATAAATATTCGATATTGTCTTTATTAGCTAGAAAATATTTATAAATTTCAGTTACTTCGACTTCTTCGAAAAGATTTTTTAGTTAAGAAGCTTTTATCATTAATAAGTAAAGAAATTAACTTAATAAAGATGTATTCGAATATATTATATCTTTAAAAAGTTAAAATATTTTTAAAAACGAAGAAGAAAAAGAAGACGAAATTATAAAAGAAAATGATTTTATTATTTAATAATTAATTATAAGTTAGTTTTAATAGTTAAATACATATTCTTTTAGAAAATTAATACTCGTACATCTTTCTAGCCTACATGTACACTTCTCTCAGCCTACATGTACATTTCCTTCTCATTACTATCTCGAGAACCTGATATTTTCATTACGCATTACTTAATTACACATTAAATTTAATAAATAATTTAAGAATTCACATATAATTCTTCATGATCTTTCTTATAATAATTTTACATTGTTTAAAGAACTTTAATATCGCTGTTTCAGTATCTTCTAGCTACATATGAAACGCTGCAAACAGGTTTACATTCGTTTAAATGAAAGAAGATGTAACAGCACGTTCATCTCGCTGTTCTTTATCTCGCTGTTCTTCATCTCGCTGCTCTCGCTGTTCTCGCTGTTCTCGATCTCGATCTCGTCTTTACTTCATTTTTTATTATAACTCTTATTATTCTGTCTTCATTAATACATGTTCATATTGCGAGAACTTTCTTCGTGTAAAACTCTTGAATTCTTATTAACGTTTAACGTCTCGTCGCTCTTTAACTTTAACAAATTTACTCTTTAATCGAATAATAACGAGATTTTAAACTCGTAATAGTAAGTTTAATAAAGCGAGATTTAATAAAGATAACATTAAGAAAGTAAAATTATCGTAATTCATTTTAACGTCGATTAATTCAGAAGAAATCTCTTCAGAAATAGATTCAGATATAAATTCTTCGAAAGATTCGCTTAACGAGTTCTCTGTTAAGCTTATGAAGCGTTAATGCGAATGTATATTTTTTATTCGTAAAATCTCAGCTTTTACTATATCGTATATGCGTTTCTGAATTTTATAAACGCACGATAAACTTATAATTTTAATAAACACGTTAATGCATCGTAATAAAGATTTCTTAATGATTTTAATTAAATCGTATTATTTTATAATTTTATGTAAAATATATGAAGTTATATAAGTAATAAGATCGCGTAGTATTAAAGCTCGTAAACGAAAGAGTAATTTAATTTACGTTATCTGAATGACTTTAATGTAATCATGATATTAATTTATAAGCATGAGCTTTAAATTATTCACGACGCTTTTTAAATCGTTAATAAAGAATTTAAGCTTACGTTTCAGAGTTATATTACTTTCTTCGTCACGAAAAGTAACGTGATTATTAAAATATAATTTGCGATTAATTTAATATTTAATAAACTTCTTCTTATAATTCAGTAATAGATTAAGCTTTAAATAAAAAGTTGTTTACTCATGAGTCATTTCGTAAATCTGTTAAAAATCGATTCATTAATCTTTGTACTTCGCTTTAATCTTCGTATATATAATTAAATGTCATGTTTTATAAAAGACTTATTAGCTTTCTTTAATATTAAAATGCTTTTTGCAGTTAATTAAAACGTTTTTATTAATATGTTAAATATATAATAAATGTAAACTTTCGAGAAAAATACTTCGAAGAGCGTTAATCAGATCTCGTTCGCAGTTAGTTAAAATTATTATTAAATAAGATAAGCGAAGCTTAATATATAAAAGCTTTAGTTATTTCAGAACTTATACATAATTAAATGTCTTTTTCGCTGTCATGAAATAAAAGTTAACGAAGAAAAAAATGTTCAGAGCGATGATCTCGATAATGATCAGTAGTAATATTTTATAACGATTAATCTTGTAAATGTAATTCATGATAAGTATCTCGTTATTACGTTTCAGTATATCTTAATAACTTGCTTAATTAAAGAAAAGTTTAATAATCTTATCGAGCTCGTTTTTTTCGTATTATTAAAATCAGTCTTCGCGTTTTAAATTTTAAAGAAAAGTTTAAACAGAAGTTAAAACTTCGAGAGCTTGTCTTCTTAGTTAATTCTTTACATTATAAATGTCATAACGCATAAACAGAGAATTTTCTTAATTAACATTAAGTCGAAGATAAGTAAGAATCTGCGTTAACTTAACTTTAGCTTTAATAAGAAAGATTATTAATTCTTAAATCTTCTTTATTATAACTAGTCTTCGCAGAATTAAATGAGCTGAAGCGAGTATAAAAATATGATTATGATTCTCGTTTCGTATAACTTTAAAATATTAATTATTCTTCTTGTTACGTTTATTAACGACGTTAAAAGAACACTTAATGAATCGTATGTCACTGTGAAAACGTCTTTTAAAACTCGTTAAATTTAAACTTACTTTTTCTTCACGATCGCATCGTAAATACACGAGTTAATTAATATCTTTCTTAAACTTCTTAAAGCGTGCAGTAACGACAGCATAATTCTCTGACTCAGCGTGTTTATTAATTTCTTAAATTAGAAGTTTCGCATCGTTATAAATCTTTTTCGAAATGAAAAATGAAGTTAAAAACATAAGATTAATAAAGACAGCATTAACGAAGAACATAAGATTAATTATGACGTTAATAAATGTTAAAAGAAAGACGAGTCTGATGTGTAAGTTTACTAAAATAAATGAACAGAATTTAGAATCGTGAAGAAGATAATGAAAAGATTACTCAGAATTATATGTGAATTCTCGAATTATTTATTAAATTTAGTATGTAATTAAGTAATGCGTAATGAAAATATCAGGTTCTCGAGATAATGATGAGGGGAAGAATGTACATGTAAACTGAAAGAGATGTACATGTAGGCTAGAAAGATGTACGAGTATTAATTTCCTTCTTTTAATATTTATTAACTATTTTTATTATAATAATATGTACTTTATTTATTAAACAATTTAAATTTAAATATATTTTATTATATACTTTTATTATATTATAACTTAATTAAATAACATCACGTGACTTGATTATAATTAATTACTCATTTTATTCTAATTAAATTAAATTAAATTAAGGAAAAAATTAATTAAATTTAAATTAAATTAAATTAACTTAAATTAAATTAAATATAATTAATTAGTTTGATTTTTTTTCTCACACTGATAATTCTTGAGCTAGTAGTACGGCAAATAGTCTCGTTGTAGGTTCTTAATTAAATCGTAGATACAATTTTACCAGAAGCCCCACTTCCTTCTAGCAGTCGTTTTCAGATCGGCGAACACACTTGTGTGCCCTCATCTTCTCCGACTTCGGTGGCGACTAGGACGAAAATTTGGAAGAATGAGGATAGAAGTATATATATAGATACGTCGTGCCAGGTGGTGCTCATCGTGGATATAATTATACTGTCTCGCTCCGCAGGGAGCCTAGCCGAGGGTTAGTAAGTATAGAAGGGACGGCAAGGTCGAGGGCTAGCCGGATATGGCACGCTTTCCCGCATCAAGTGATATTAGCTGCACAGACTACGCGACTTCGATCGTACCGTCGTGAGGTCCTTTGTGTAGACTTTCGACTCGATGCAATAAAGAGATTTATCAAAGACGAGGGTAGTGTCAAAAATGGGATGGGAGTATTGGGTGGGAATGGGACTACAGGATGGGGTGCTTGAAGCGGGAGCTGGTGCAAGAGTTTGAGTTGGCAAACGGCTTCACGAAACATGAAAAGCATATTGTAATAAGGAAGTAATGTTATCTGCTCCAGTTCTGGAAAAACCCCCTCCACTTGTGGATTTCCCTTTTCCACACCCCCAAAGCGCCACTCGAGAGCGTATACCTTCAAAGCGTACATGTCCTTGAATTGTACAACCACGAACACTGCGAAAGCATATATATTTTGCTCGTCTTCCCTTTTCAAACGTCTTCCTGCTATCGAGAAAATCCCCGGAGAAACTGCGAATCTCGTCGTTTCGTACTCTTTACCATTGTGAAACTCTCGCCTTGCATCGATCTTCGAGAAGGATGCAAGACTTGGTGCCCCTTCGCCAAACATCCTGGCAGGAAAATCCTTGGATGGAGACGCCATTGGATGGTTTTGGGACTCGAAGGCCGAGGAATCCGATGAGAAGAGACCTCTAAATCAGTGGGTTTGGGAATCCCTTTGCAGAGACCTATCTCGGGACAACATGTTCGAAGAAGGCCAGGGTTGGGAAGACGCGCCACTCTCGTTGAGGAATCGGTAACGGATATGGAGGGTTAATGTCGACATTGGGGCAGAACATGGCGGAAGCGATCTGGATTGAGAGATAGAAAGTGTATATCCTTGGTTTTGCATACTCTAGCTCAATGAAACCACTTTGTTCATCTTTTGGAATGGATGCTTTATCTATCTTTGCTAGCATTGTTGAGGCCAGCCTCGTGGGGTCGGAGAAAAAGGACAATCACAGGAATTATCGAGGTTACTAGAGTTTCCAATTCTGATTTTCGTTTTCTTTTGAGTCTCACGAATCGGCGAACATACCATCTAGCTATGTTGTACGACTCAATCGAGGAGTCCATCTCAATAAATTGTCATATGCCTCCACCGGAGCCCCTCCCCAGAGTCTTAGGACCACTATCACTCTCTTCGGCCTGTCCCCTACTTGCTCTTGAGTCATGCGATCCTAATGCGAAGGCAATTCCGCACGCGGTTTGGACTGCGAAGACAACTCCAGAGGCGGTGTATACGAAGACAACTCCATAGGCGGTGTATACTGCTGTACACCTGCTCGTTGCTGATCAGTCTGCCAACCTCGCATAAGCCCACTGCCCTTCGTACTATCTCCCAAATTAGAATCTGAAATTGCGATTCCTCTATTCCTTTTTTGTTTTCTTCCGAGTAGGAATCCTGCTGTGAGCACCAAAAGCACGCCTGCTGCGGCCCCAACTCCAACACCAGCTGTGGTACCGGTGCTTAGTTTGGATGAAGATGTGGATGAACCTGTCGGTGTTGGTGAGGAAGCTTGTGAGGAGGCAGCTTGTGAGGAGGCAGCTTGTGAGGAGGCAGCTTGTGAGGAGGCAGCTTGTGAGGAGGAAGCTTGTGAGGAAGTAGGGAGTTGAGTAGTCGTCGCCTGGACGGTAGTAGAAGAGGGCCTTCCGGTGGAAGTGACGGATGAGGAAGATTTATCGGTTACGTTGAAATAATGGCTTGAGAACGTATAGTCGTTCACTTTGAAAAAATAGATGTTCGACTCTGCCAGAGCGAAATCATAGATACCGACGGTCTAATTGAGAGACATTTCTTGAATGTTGGGTGTCGATTCAGTCTTGGCTTTGATAATTGTTAGACCGCATAACGAGAGCACATCGGGATTGACGAAGACTCCAGATGTGAAGAAATGGAAGAAGAGGAGAGATAATTACTGTAAACTGTACCGCCTGGAGTACCTGAAAATATCTTTCCTGTTGGATCTTGTATATCGAACGTCATCTCGTAACTAGTTTAATTCGTGACTCATTGTAGAAGTATCGTGTCTCCCAGTGTATAAACTGTATTGTTGCTGTAATCGTTCGGCGGGCCGGCGTCGGGTGGATTAACAAAGAAGTTTTGAGCGACTTTGTGAAGTGACGCGACTGAATAATACGCTTGAGAACATTGATAGGAGAAGTAGACGGGATGTATGAGACATTGATGCTCGCGCTTTCAATTGAGATAAAGAGGGAAAAGATGAAATAAGTAGGTACTTAACCATACATACCTTAGTAAGCAGATCTGTGTAACGTATTCCACAAGTCACCTGGTCACACTAGTCACCTGGCCACCCGCCCCATCAAAACGCGTCAGTCACTTTACATCTTACATTCCTTCATCACCCTAATGTCAAATGATCCTGAACAACTTAAAAGGCTTGAATTAGTTATTCAAGCAGTTAAAACCGGTCAAATTACCTCCGTACGAAAAGCAGCGCAGTCATACGATGTTCCTCGAAGCACATTATAAACGCGACTAAATGAAATTAAGCAACGTTCAACAGCGAATCGTACGAAGCGCAAATTAACAGAAACAGAAGAGAAGACGCTTCTTTAATGAATTCTTATTATGAATAAACGTGATGCCTTTCTTAAATTTAATATCGTACAAGATATAATTAATCTATTATTAATTAATCGCGACGCGTTAAAGCCTTCTTTTATCGTTAAAATTAATTAAATTTATAACTTCGTACGACGATATTTTATTCTTAAAACGCGTTTCTTTTAAAAGTACGATCATTAACGAGCTCTATGTAAAGATTTAAGCGAAATATAAAAATGATTCGAGCTCGTACGAAGTACAATTAAAGAGTGAAATATCGCGAACGAGAATATTTATAACTTTAATGAAACGAGCTTCGCGATGAGCATAATCGCTACCGCAAAAGTTATTACTCGAGTTAATAAACGTTCACGTTCAAGCCTCGTATAATCTGAAAATTAAGAATGAGTAACAGCGATCGAGATTATTAATGCGTTTAACTGAATACTTTCTTCAATGATGATTTTTATTAACAAAACTTATCGTACGAACTGGTTTAAAACCGTCGAGATATCATTAAATTAAACGATTAAAGTTAGTAATAATGATTAAACAAACGATTAACTAAGCTTTAACTGACTTTAATTCGTATTTAAATCAAATACTAAGAATCGTACGAAAGGCGTTTATTAACTTTTAATTCTTAATAAATATAATAATCATCTTACTTTTCGATTCGATTAGTTTTATACGAAGCATAAAATCGTCTTAATATGTATGTCATCTCATTCGTCGCATATCCTTTAACCTCTTAATGTAAGCTGTTTTTCGGTTTTAAAACGTTCGTATAATTAAGCTCGTACGAAGACTTATTTATTAAATACTATTCGTAATGAATTTAAAGCTACTGAATTAGTTTCATACGATTTAATTTAAGTCTTATTAATTCTTTAAATGAAAAGAAAAACGTTTACATTTCTTAACAGCAGTTACGATAATCATTCATTTTACTGAATATTAAAGACGTCACGAAATTTACGATAACTTAAACGTTAATCTCGTACGATTAAATAATATCTTAAATGTCGTACGACAAGCTCAGAAAGTTCAGCGAAGCAGGCGTTAAATTAATTAATTAAAGGTTATCATTTAATAATTCATAACGTTACACTTTTGACGGACGAAAACGCCGCTTTACGTATCGCAAATTAAAAACAGCGACAGAAACGTTTAAAGCCAGCATCATTTATATCGCAAGAAGGCATTCTGACCGTACAAGAGGGCCAGGTTCGTACGCAATCGCTTGAAAACGATGAAGAAGATGAGAAGGAATAATCTAGTACTTAACCAAAAACCAGAGCTTTTAGTAAATGTAGTTTATGTTCTTCGTTCGAACATAATGCTCGTACGTGCGCATTACGCTATAGTAATAATTAATAGTAGTTTAATAGATATTTAATAAAGAATGATTAAGATATTATAGATTTAATCGCGTTTTGATGGGGCGGGTGGCCAGGTGACTAGTGTGACCAGGTGACTTGTGAAATACGTTAGTGCGTTTGTTGGAGAATGAATTGTTACAGAATATTTTCTAACCCAAGAAGTTAACAGAGTAACTGTATGAGGTGATGATCTAGCTATGAGCAGTAAGCTGATCTTTAACGCTAGATTTACCTACTTGTAAGGCGACTAGGGTCTGAACACCGGAAAACGATATCTTAGCATTTTAAAAAGGGTTTAGCTTGGCCGCTTTAGTATGCTTGATTTCATTATCTTGTTGGGTTTAGCGTTACATGTACGGAGTTTACCTTAGATCGGGAATCAGCCGTTAGGTCATCCTAACCCTAATCCCCGTGTCGATCGACCGAGAGTCTGCGTTTCAGGGCCAGCGCGGTCACTCGCGTTCTAGAATTTTTTAGATACACTTTAACCTAAATCATTACTTCAGCAGGTACTACTTGTAGAATGACTGTAAAAGGCAACGATTTTGCCATGAACAGTGAGATTGATCTCTAACGCTAGAGCTAGTGAGGGTTTATACAGTAAAACCTCGCTGTAACGATGAGGTTTTTCACAAAATCTACATCGTTATAGGGAGGATATCGTTATATCAATGGCGGGCATACATACAAAATAATCCCTGTTGATCTCGAAATATATATCGTTATAAAGAGGATATCGTTATATCGAATATCGTTATAGCGAGGTTTTACTGTACTAACAATTAATACCCCGGCGACGAAGATAGAATCTTTGCGAGCATAAAGAATGATGCGAAAGATCAAAGGCTAAGATGGGAAGTCATATAAAGCAATTATAATCATGAGCTTGAATGAGACGGTGGTATCATTAGTACATGCAGCGAACTATTTTTACTGTTTTAAGCCTATAAACATATGAATCATTAAAATTCCCCCCAAATCCTCATCCCTCTAATGACCTCCGATTTGGCCCTTGGGAATCGGCCTGATCCAGCTTAGTGCCAAGTTAATAGCGATGGTAATGACGCCAATGATCCAGAACACCTTGCCATAGTTCTTGCCGTTGTATCTGAAGATGATGGCGAAGATAATACCACCGAGGTTACCTGCAGCACCGGTGCATCCCGAGATAATGCCTTCATGACATGTTAGCTGGACTCTTATTCTGATAAAGAAGCAGTTGGAAGGGACATACCATTAGCTTGTGGGTGCACATGTGGTACGAGCGAGTAGTTGGCGCCATTGCCAGCTTCAAGGAAGAAGGCCATACCCGCGATCAAACCAAACATGGTACTCTTCGAGTGTGAGTCGGTGAGACCAATGGCGATGAGGAATGCTCCGGTGATGATAGCTAAGACGTGGATGAGGTATTTCTTTCCCCAAACACTGGTCTGCCTGTAGATGAAGTCGGATAAGATACCACCCAGAGGTCTGAAGACAATGTTAAGTAACCCAAACATCGCGGCCCAGTTTCCAGTACCTGTCTGTCCAAGCTTGGGGAAGTTTTTAATGTAGTAAGAACCAAGGATAGAGTTGACTGCCAATTCCGTCCCGAATGAGCAGAAGTAACATCCAGCCGTGACCAATGTCTGCAAGGAGAGAACGACTTTCATCCCTTCCTTGAAGGTTGGCTTGACGACAATTTCGCCGCGAGCAGTCTCGAGCATTGACTGCTCACTCATTTGTGCTTTATGGTCAAAGGTGCCGGCAGTTTTGCCAGTCGCATCAAAGACTAGCTTGCCCTGAGTACTGTCACGCGACGGACTTTCTGAACCTGGAGAATGGGTATTCTTGTCGGTAAACTCGCCCGGGATATCAACGACGTCCCCGGTAATGCCATGAGATTGAAGGTTGTGCTGAGCAGCTAGATGTCGCTCGCTCCACTTGCCACTCGGAGTGTCTGGGCAACAGATAAGCATAGCAATTGCGGTGACCACGATGACGATGAATGGCACGATGAATGCCACCCGCCATGCGACGTGGGGCGTGAGATGTTGATTTTTCACCAGGGAGTCGAATATGGCAGGCATCAGGAAGTAGGTAATACCGCCTCCCGCATTGCCAAAGCCCCCAGTCAAAGAGTTGGCAGTTCCAATAATGTTTTTGTCAAAGAAACCTGTTGACCATACTTGGCATGGCACGAAGCTACCACCAAGGATACCAACAAAGAAACGGAGGGCCATCAACTCTTTGACATTGTTGACTGTACCAGCAAGGGCTGTAGGGATCGAGCCAATAAGCAGACATCCGGCGAAGGTGTATCGAGGTCCAAAGCGATCACAGGATGGTCCAGCGACTAATCGAACAAGAAGTGTAGCGACGAGAGAAATGATGTTGGAGTTGGCAATATCAACCTGACTGAGCTTCAAATCCTTGGCGATTGTGATGCCCAACTATCAATCTGTTTAGACGAGACTCCGGTCTCATTTGTCGGCCATGGAGACTTACCAACGGCGGAAACGCATACCAGGACCAGAAGGCAACCAGAAAACCAAACCACGAAAATGTGAAAACACGTCCGTAGACATTGATCGGGTTCAAACCCGGGATTGAACGGGCCTTGCGGTTGACTGGATTGACCTCGGGGGCCCTCCACAGCGTTGTTATGTCGTACATGTTGTGATGAGGATAGTGGGATGCAAAAACGATCTATGGAAGATAGAACGCAAGCAACCTTGAAAAGAGAACGAGATTTATGATTCAACAATTGGAAAGGAATATTTGATTCATCAGAGGATATCCCATATACTTATACAGGCTGGTAACTCGAATAGCATGGCCGAAGAGGTCGTGAATTGCTTCTCCGCCGATCTACTAGATCAAACCAAAAACTACGACTCCCAAATGTAAAGCAAGTTTATCCGCGGACGATCCCTGGTCTCCTTGGGTAGATCTTGACACGCCAAGTTAGGCTTCTTATAGGCTGAGAGTGGATAAATAAAGTAGTCGCTTGGCCTGATAAGGATGCGAACGGACCACGAAGCCTGTCCTACGGTCCGAAACAGACGACATGTATTTAAATTCGAGCTTTCAGAAAGCCTGAACAAAGGGTCTCGACCTACACGGGACGGCAAGTATGTGTGACGATGACCGTATGCGCGGAGAAGCCGCTCGCCTGCATTTGTGTAACTAGAGGCCTCGAGCTATGGGATTGTGGGTTGAGTTGGATGTCGTGTGGCATCTATAAGACATGAACAAGCCTCGAGACCTCGATCGAAGGAAAGCCCTCGCGGATAAATGGCCAAATGTGTTTTGGTTCTTATCAGTAGAATTTTCCTTTTCCAAAGCACTTGGCTGAGATTCGCGCCAAGATTCGTTGCATGTTGGGGGCTTATCTTGGAGCGTCTTCCCAAAATGGAAATGGACCTGTATCTGTTATCAGCAACCCGGTCGACGGTTGTACGTCCAATCTGCCCCGATTTCAAATCTCTCTTCTTACTTCTTGATCTCCGGATTCCCGCGGATGATGGAGAATTGAAGTTTTGCAGGAGCTGTGATTTTGAAAGGCGCGCCCCCTTCTGTGGCGTCCGCGTCTACATTTTTTGCGCATTGTTCTTCCTTGAAGCGACAGGCAGTACCGATGCAAGGTACTACCTCTACGGTTCATGACGGATTTGTGGTACAACCGACGGGGATATTCTACGATGTCCACCAGCATTCGTTCTGCCGTCATCCGTACCGTGGAGTCTGTGGGGTGGTTTTGTATGATAAGGAAGTCATGGTCGTCGAAACTGGCTCGGCCTACGAGGATCTCTTATCTCTCGCCAAATGCACCAATAGGAGCACACATGAAGCCCAACCTACATACAACGCACAAGTTCTCATATTTTGATCTACCAGCCAGATGATTTCTGCTGATCGGCCACTCTATGTAAGTCGGCGATTTTGGTGGCGTTGGAATTGATTACGGGATACATGGCCAGAGCGTCTTGTGTTCCATGACAGTGAGGTGAGTCCCACGGTAGTAATTCCCCATGAGTTTATACATTTTGCCTCTGCACCTCTCCATCATTACTCACCCTCCAGACTTACCACAAGTAGAACAGAACCTTCCAAGCCTGTTGAGGCGATCACCTGGTGTCCAAATCCTAGAGGTACCACAGATCTTAAGGCCATGGACAGTGCCATCCCAGGGCAGATCGCCCAGCGACCTACCAGCCACGACATCTTACCCACACGTCCACTATCTCATCCTGACGACCATCTGGTAGGCTTGAATCCACTACAAGATACCATCCAAAGCCCGCGCCAGCAATACATGCATGATTTGGCCAGATTCTGATCTTCTGTCCAGCCCGCAAAGTTGCTGTACTTGGGTTGGGTTTCTCTGGTGACACAATTGTATCGTGACCGACACTTGAGTCCTTCGTCAAAATCCCGTGCTCTTGACTGATACGTCCCACTTGCCAACCAGATCGGCCGTTGCTGCTCTGGCGGGCCATGCCCAAGTCACTAACAATACCCCAACCGTTGTAGGATTTGCAGGGCTCACGACCCAAAGAAAGAGAACCCGCTGCAATCAGCACTTCTGGGTTTTCCCGATCTTCATAAACACTTGCGACCTCAACGAGTATACTCATTGCGATGTCCGCCGTCGACAGCTTTGGTTGTGTGTCTGCAGGATTGTATACCTTTGCCGAAGGGCTAGCATGCGTTGCTACCTGCTGCAAGTCTAGGATAGGATAGACCCCAGCGTGGATCTCGATTGTTTGGGTACGCTTCGCATCTTCAATGCATTTTTGAAGCTTCATTATTTGCTCATCTGTATTGTTTGCTTCCCTGTTTTCAGGCTTAGTGGTTAAGTTCTGGATCGAGGTTGCAGTAGGCGTTGCCCCAACTGAAAGTATGTAACGGCCGTTAGTCATCGTTGTTTGATGTATGGCTGCAATAGTATCTGCAGCAATCTTAAGTCCTTCAATCTCTTGTACTAAAAGTGACATGGCTGCAGCTGCTGAATCACCACCGTAGCTATGACCAGCATGGCTGTAAAATCCGCGCAGTGTTCCACTGCCAGACGGTTCGATGACATTTAGAATACTTCTCACCAGGGGCTTGAAGTTGGGAGAATCCGTAGTTAGTCCAGCACGGCCATACCCTGTATCGATCATGATGTAAACATCGCAGCCGAAGCCTGCAATGTCTTTGAAAGTTTGAAGCAGTCCCAGCTGTGAGATGTTGTCAATGAGAACACTGATACTACCTTTGCCTAACCGTTTTCCCACTTGACCTAACCGCTCAACCTGTGATGGAGGTAGGGGGATGCCGTAGAGTATCTGTTTTCCTCAATGAGCCATTCATTGTCCATACATGGCTTCCTTACCGATGCATTCATAGCTATACACTTACATTTACAGTATCTTCCCTTCCCTTGCATTGAGACAGATAGTCAATAAGATGTTCAGCTTCAGCAACGGTTGAAACAATGATGTTGACCTCATCAGTAGATTCGCCCACTTGCAATCGAGTAACTTCAGCGGTCTTGGATTGCACGGGTTAGTCGAGCACGAGTAAAAGATAACAACCAATCTTTTGCAGGAATTGATCTTGTAAACTCGAGTTGGAATTTAAGATTGCAGCACCAAGACAAGATTTCTCTATGGGAACGCAAGGACAGATACCCTCGCAAGATAAAGGCACAGCACCGAAGTAATTCTCTCAACGGATTTAATCGTACGAAATTTAAGTCATTAATCACAGTAATCACCTTGTGCGTCTTTATATGCGGTCGGAATTGTACTCCCAAAAGTCGACAGGCTTTGAGCATTTGATTACAGTTGTCCTTAACAATGACTCGATCAAGAACTGCAGCCGGCACTGACACGTCACTCAAGTGCTTTCCCACGAAAACGTTCTGCAGAAAGGCCTTGGAAGGACAGGGAAATAATTCATTGATGTTGGGCATATTCGACAACGAAGGTCGAGAGCTTATAAGTAGCTAGACAGGTTGTCACGTTGATCAAACCCCAGACTTTGTCCCATGTGCCCTAGATGTGCGCCCACTTGAACAAAAATCGGGTTCGGAAAGCGGCTGAACTACGCTTATTCCGTGAACGCTACCACGGACCCATTGCAGTTTCAGGACTAGAAGACTGCGTACTCTACTCGATATCCTTCATCTAGCTGAGTTTCCGTTGCACGTTTTACGGCCGTTTGGACCGTGCCTCTCGTAGACCCGGATTTTTTGAAGGCTGTGTATCAACAAATGAACGACTACTTCCCCCAGTTGGGGGCCGTAAATAATAATACCGGAGTAACCGGACTGTACCTGCATTGGATTCTTCATGTTCGTTTCTTCGTTCTTGCTATTCTACCAATCATCAATGCCTCAAGGCCGTGTGCCATTGGCTGACAGAGCTGACCACCAGAGCCGCGCATTCGTATGAACAAGCTTCGCTGTCGCATCTGCGGACGCATTTGAAGCTTCAGACAAACGCGATGACTTCTGGACTGGTCCGCTTGCTCACTTAATTTCCTCACCATTACTACCTAGGAAACGAAAGTTCAATCGACGTTGACAACCACAACGAGAACCAAGCAATTGCTTGCACAACCCCACAATCCCAAAGACTCGTCAGCGGGATTGTCTCAGCAGCCCTGCAGCCGGCATCTGAAACAACAGGAAGCCTGTGCCGCAGGGTTAAGAGGGGGGAAATAATTCAACATGGCAAACTCTGTTCCATTAGAAAACGAGTGGCACTCCAGCATAATGTCAGACGCCGACAGCGAGGTAGATTGCGAAATGGACAAACCGCCGGTGCATCCAGTACCGACCATGCAAGGTGCCTTTGAAGAGTCAATGCTGGAGACAATGAGCGAAACCGAGGATCCTGATCCTCAGGATCGGTATTCCAAGGCAGACTCGGTAAGTAGGCGCAAGATGCTGCTGGAGCAAGATGAGTATGAGCGAACAGTTGCAGGCCGGTGGAAGCAAAAACCCGGGGAAAAGTTCCACCCACTGTGGAAACTGGTAGCTCAGATCTCGTTTGGGATGCACCTGCTACAACGGCAACTTGCCAAATCAGACGAAGAGGTCATCAAAATCCTGCAGACCCATGTTGACGACGTCGACGGCTTCCTCGAACGGACGACCGAAGATTTTGACCTCGCCCAAGGCGACATCGACGAACGCATCCGGTATTTGAGACTACCTTTAGAGCATGGCCAGGTCTTTGACCAGATGCTCAACGATCGAAATTTCCGAGTAGCAATCGTGGAAGGTAATGAGAAGATTGAGCATATCATTGATCGGACAGCGGCAGCCATGAATGATGCCTTGAAGGATGTGCAAAAGGGCTTAGATGCCACAAGAGAACTAGCCAAATATTTGACCAGAGTGGATAAGAAATGGGACGACCGAACAGAAGAGCATGAGTCTGTGTACGTAGCTATGATCGGGAACACCGAGGGGTGGACGCGAGCATTTTTAGCCCTACAATCAAAAGGAAATACGTTGCGCAAGGCATTAGTCCAGCTGGGGACCATCGTAGCTGAAATGCAAAGAAGGGCTGGTGCCGCAAGTCGAAAGAATCTTGTAAGCTGGTTTATGCACGCTCATCCATTTGATGTTAGCTGATTAATGAACAGGTTCCTCAAAGGTCGGTTCAAGGCAGATACTTCGTAGGCTCGCAACCTACGAGCCCCAACCTGCAAATGACTCCTCCTAGATCTCCGCACAAGCCTTTACCATACGCCCCAGAAAGGAACGTAAACCCTGCGGCCCCTCAGCAATACGCGAGATCAAGATCGGCAAGGTCTCCCAATGACTCAAGACAAAGAAAACCACCGTCAACTCACGAGGAGCGAGCCATGCCATCAAATAGGGTAGAAGATGTGGGGCGGGCCAAAAGCCCCCGGCCGATCGTGCGAACTCAAACCCTAGAGCCAGAAGTGCGGGCCCAAAGCCCAGAACCGTTGATTGTACGAGCTAGAAGCCCAGAGCCAGCAATTGCGCGAACTCAAAGCCCACTGCCCGAAGTTACGCGAGCTCAGAGCCCTCAGCCTGTGATATCTAAGGCGCAAGAGTCAAAGTCGGAGAGTGTTAAGAGCCCTGAAACAGTCATCTTAAAAGAGGCGGTGGACAACAAACCGCCCGTTCCAGCCAGATCAATTTCGCGCCGGATATCCTTTACTGAGCGCACTCGTTCTCTTACTCGTAGGTTGTCCTTCAAGGACCACGACGAAAAGAACTCATCGAAAGATGCCCTCCCAATACAAGGCTCTGCCATCTTGGATTCACCGCCAGACCGTTCAATGACACCTACTCAAAGTCGCTCCTTCACCCCCTTGCACAGAAGTCTCTCATCCCGAAAAATCGCGGCTATGAGTATGTCGACGTATTCCCAAAGCCCAGGTTCACCTGTGACTCGAGAAAATAGCCCACAGCTACACTTTCCAACGGGTGGGCCGCTACCTTCGCACCACTCATATGGGTCAATTTCATTCTTACCGATGCATCCACTACTAGCATCTTTACATGGCCCATCGGACGCAAAGGATGAGAGGATACGACAAAGTATGCACCAGAGGTCTTTGAGTGCGGAAAATACAAGAGATAGCCAATGGTATGCTCATACACGGACAAATTCGGCGGACAGCCCTCATATACCCCCAGTGCCGGCCCCAGCTGCCATAGAGAAGGGTACCGAAGGTAGCGTCAATACATTTCATCCACTGCTGCTTGAAGCTCGACACACCAGGTTTGCTCCTGTAAAAACCACTCCAGGTACACCTGCTCGGATTCCGGGCAGAGATCTTCCTCTGCGCCACTACCACAGCCAAGAAATCCTCGATTCAAACCGCAGGTCTGCACATGAAAAAGAGGTCTTCTTACTACCCAAGCGAACCAGTTCTCTACAAGAAAAACCTAGCAATCAATATTCCCCACCCGCTGACTCCTTGCAACGCTCCATAACTCAATCATCGGCTACGCCGGCTCCTCTCAACCTCCGTCCCGATCATTCCGCTACCCGTAGCGTCAGCAACCCCCTTTCTTCGTCGGCAAGACCGGATTCACCGACCGACAGTGCATCCGGATCTGCAACCCCACCGCCAATCACCCGCATCCGCACATCCTCTCTCAGCACAGCGAAATCAGCCAAACAATCACCTCCAACCTCCCAATCCTCTCTACAGAACAGCCACAAAAAGCCCACCCCAACCCACACCGACTCCATCCCCCACTACCTCGCTCCCGCCTCCTCTAGCGCCCTCGTCGACTTCCTCGCCTCCAGCCCCCCGCCCTCCTCCCCCTACGCCATCGCCTCCTCTCGCACAGCCTACAGCCCCCACACGAGCACCACCAACGGCTCCCTTTCCCTCAGCTACCCCAACAACGACCCATTCCGCCACCACCCCGGCTCCGAAATATCTAACCCCGGCGCCTCGGCCCTGCGCAATCCCTCGGGCTCCTTTGAAGAACGCAGCGAATTCAGCCCCATATCTGGCGAGTTCCCGCAGCGCGCAAAGACGACCATGGGAGGGGGCTCGAAAAAGGCGTGGAAGAAAGTTTTCGGGGGTGGTGGGGGGAAGAAGAAGGATGGTAAGGCGGTGATTACGGAGGCGATCTTGAATGGCGGCGAGAGGATGGAGAAGGGTGGGAGATCAAAGAGGAAAAAGGATGGGAGTAACGATGGGGATGGGGTTGGGAATGGTGGTGGCAGTGGGGGGTTCATGGGGGTGGGGAGGGACGGGGTGTGGATTTCTCGGAAGAATTTTTTGAAGACGTAGGGGGAGTGAGAGGGAATGGATTTGGTAATGGCACAATTCGGTTCTTTGGTTTGTCCTGCGTAAATAAGCCGGCAAGGTGCTGGGGTATGTATCTACGGATTGGGCATTTTGGGTATCTTGTGTAAGCGGATCCATGATTGCGGTTGGATAATGTCTGCAATATCTTAACCTTTTCTTCTCCAAGTTGACAATGTGCTTGTACAACCTCCTCTGGCTGCAAAAAGTCCTTTCGGTAATTCTGTGCCCTGCTTCACTCGCGAAGG
>JAABUO010002949.1_pt1 | contig 20466 bp, 30 predicted proteins | sample 5559291 | NCBI WGS metagenome assembly JAABUO01 (sample SAMN10711878, study PRJNA513372) | rock metagenome | isolation source: Antarctica rocks | place: Antarctica: Victoria Land, Finger Mt sud
TCAGGTGCTCACAAATCAAAGGCGTCAAAAGGATAGTAAACACGTGTACCTGGTATGTTCCTGGGTAGCATGATGCCATAGTCATGACAAGGTGTGGTGACAAGCTGCTTTCAGTCAATATGTCAAAGACCCAGGTAGTCATGTTCAATGGCTTTCGACATTGTCATTCAGACTCCTTTTTGAAAGGTGGTCAAGCTTTGCGCATTATTGATCACTACACGTGTTTGGAAGTTGTTCTGCACAAATCAAGTTTGTTTCAAAACAGCAATATAATTAATTGAGAAACTTGCAGCTGCAGGCAAGCGCGCTCTTTTTGCGATGCAGTACTGCTGCCCAGAGTCGGGTTTGAATGACACACATCTTCGCTGTTCTTTGTTTCATCTCTGGTACAGCCAGTCCTTTCATACAGTTGCGAGGTGTGGTGTCTCGACAGGTCTTCCCTATTTTTGCGAGTGAAGACTGTGCACAATCATTTCATGAAACGCACATTAGATATGCGCAAATTCAAATCTGTTTCAGATGGCGTAGTTTTATGTGAATTAGGAAGAGTGCCACTGCAATTACATTGGCAAAAATGCTACTGAAGTATGTTAGCAGGCTCAGTGAGTTACCCTCTGACAGGCTGGTCAAGAAGGGTTTTATTCATGCCTCATCTGTAAACACTGTTTGGTGTCCCTTTGGCTGAGCCAACATGGATTTGACGGTGTGCTAGCAGAGACTCCGGGCTGCCGCTTTAGGAGGCTCCCGTTAAGATCGCTGAAAAGCGTAAACCTTTTTTTCCTCTTTTTTCTCTTTTTTGCTAGCAGAGGGGACTGTCTCATTAGCCAATGCTGAGCAGCATCTAAAGGACAAGTGGTACCAAGGCATTTGCCAATCTTCAGCTACAAAGGTCAGCTTTTTCATGGGCAACATGTTTTTTGACTCCAATGTCATGGCCTCTTACCTTCGTGACATAAGACCCGGTGCATCATTGTTTTCAGTCATCAAGTTCAGATTGGGTGGTCACTCACTGAGGGTCAGGACTGACAGATGGTTGTGACCCAAACCACCTGGAGAACAATGCTAACGTGTTTGTCATCACTGTTCTATGCTAGCGGTTGAGAATTGAGCAACATTTCCTTTTTGACTGCCCTTTTTACAGTACTATTAGAGGTCAGCACCTTTTCGTTGTTTGAGACCCAAACTACCAACAACGGGACCTTGAGGCTCTGTTTCGAACTGAACTCCCACCAGCTTGGTTTTGTCGCACACCACATACACCTGTGCTTTCAAGCCAGGATGTCTGATGAGTCATAAATGGCTCCACACCCCAGACTGTAAGGTATTAAATGACTCTACTGAGAACATGAGCAGCATGCCTGCACATGGTGTACACAGTCACACTATTAAGTGAAGCTTCAGATTCACGTTGTGTTACAGCTTGACTGATGTGTTGACTGCCTCCACCTGCGTGACTTTCGCCGACATGCTGTGAAGCCGAGCAAGCTAACAAAATGGTATTCGCCCGCATCCGCCAGGTCTGTGTGCGTTGCGGCCTCTTAGCTGTCAACAAAATGCTGGTGCACCATTTTGTACTGATGCTGCGCGTGGGCCTTTGCAGCTGGTGGACCGCCTGTCTGTCAAAGCCATATTCAACCGTCTTGACAAACGAAAGCTACAGAACGAGCTGGATACGCACAGATTGTATCTTGTCACTTCTCATTTTGACAGGCTGAAAGCAGGTGTGCGTCAGGGTCATCCACTGTCATATTTGGTCATATGTGATCCTAAACCAGCCTGCGAAGCATCATCGACTTGTTCTTGGACTACAGGGCGTGTTTTCGGCGACAGCTACGTGCAGGATCTTGCAGCTGAAGCCCAGAAGCTTGGACATGAGGTGGCGCACATGCACCCTTGCCATTGTGCAATATTTGGAACCCTGTGGTGCCTACCCAACATGGCCTTTGATGCAGGGCATGCAGTCTGATATTGCTGAGGCACTTCAGAAACAATTTACGCACATCAGCGCAGCCATGCATGACTATCTGAGACAGGCAAAAGATCCCATGCCTGCAGCCGCGCAGGCCACCATGGTAAGAGTGTTTAACTCAATCAGGTTAATCCTGTGAAATTTTGAGTGTTGTGACGTTTTGCAGCAGACGACGAATCCATTCACATAGTGCAGTGAGCAGACAGGCACTGATGCTCTACATGCATTCAGGCTGAATTGAGGCAGAAGCAGCACACAGATGCTCTGTCAGCACCAAAGTCAAGACGCCCAAGGGGATTAGCAGCTGCTGTAGGTGCTTCAGGATCCCACCCAGATTCCACCCCCCTTGCCAGTGCGTCGCTTTTTACCCCCCACCCAGCATCTTCTGCGGTGGGTTCTTCTTCAGCCACACAAGCTTCTGATCCAGCTGTCACCACCACTGGCAATCAGGATCAGTCAGAAGCAGATGTCCCTCCTCACAGCAATAACAGCCGCAGCCGCATGAGTGGCAGCGTCAGCACTAGCACCAGCAGCAACAACCACATCACGAGATCTGATATCTGGTCTGTTGAAAGCAGCAGCAGCAACCATGTCTCAGGCAGAGGATCTGACTCAGGCAGCAGGAGAAGTGTTACCATGGCACAACTTGGAGCTGTCATGCTTGACCAGCTGGGGTACAGTCTCGAAGTCAGAACCTCAGGTGAGTACTCTCTCTTTCATGACGATGCCACTGGAAATCTTCATGGAAGCACAACCAATTGCATGGCAGCGCACATATGCAGTGCTTTCAAAGACAACAACCAAAGACATCCTCAATGCAGGGCTGACTAACAGTGTGGGAGAGACAGCAACTGACTGTGACTGCCTTGATGAAAAGAGTTAGCAAAGGTTTCTGCGCTCCTAGGACTGGAAGCAAATGATTGGTCTCCAACAATCACCAGGTGCTGGGTTTACGTGCTGTCAGTGTTTGTTGCCTTGCAGGCATCTCACATCCAGATGCAGGCGATGGGCTATGGCTGCGAGGAACAGCCCCTGTAGGGGCAGTGGTAGGCCTGTACCCAGGCCTTGTTTATGAGCCCATGCACTACAGGTGACTCCTGCTTTCATGGGAAGACTCGGCCCTAATCGATGCTGTGTCACCCAGTCCCGACCTGATCTGCAACTCTTCCTGCAGAGTATATGTTATAAATCAGCTACTTTGTCACATGTCTTTCAGGGAGGTTCAAGATGATGCCTAGCTTGACAAGACCTTGCATTTTTACAGCTGGTCCTGGTCTGCATTGTTGTATGCTGGCATGATCTGGCAAGCTGTTGCTGTGCTGCAATGAAGGCTCCTGGACACACTGAAAGGAACATAGCCTTGCAATACTGCTTGCCGTTGCAGTTTTACCCCTTGTTTGCCATACATACTGACACAGACTCTTGCTGCTGTGCTTCAAGGAAAATCCCTGGTTACCCAAAGATAGACACACACAATGATTACTTCCTAGCCCGTTTTGATGGGGCCCTGATAGACGGCCAGTCCTGGGGCCGGGGTCGCCCCGCCCTAGGCCCCACCAGTCAGCATGTGGACTTGCAATACCGCAACACCCATCATGCCATGTTGGCAAAGCTGCACCAGAAAGAGGTGTGGATCCCAAGATGCTCTATGGCTGTTTCCTTTGTTCGGCAAGTCTTGCTGAAATTGATTCCTGAAGACACACTGATCTGCAGTGCTTGGTGCAGTATCATCATTAGGATAATGCACAAATCCAAATTTTGAGGTGTCCTGAAGCAGCAGCAGCAGCAGCAGCAGCAAGCACCTGTATATGTTATACATCATAACACGGCTGTATCATAGGAGCTCTGTGACTGTTTAGAAGTTGCATGCTTGCTGCCTACTAGTGCCAGAGTGCATGATCCATGAAGAGTCAGCAGCCCAGGTCTGATCACAAGCATCAGAAAGAGAGTCTCAAACATGGCCATCATTGATGCTCAAACAGCTGCACATGCCATGTGTGGTCTGGTGTGATAGGGGTTGGTGATAAGATAGACAGGTTATGTTTAACAATGAGATATTGCAACTAGGTGCATACTGTGTCTTGCCAATTACATAATGGTTTTCTTATCATCAAGCTGCTAGAGTCGAAAATGCCATGCTGCCTGTGCTGTGGAGCGAGCGACGCGCTGATATAACATCATGTGTTTGCAGATGAGGCATCCCTTGGCATTGGCACATTACGCAAACCATCCGGCAGCCGGCACCCAGCCCAATGTCATGGTGGCCGCCTTCACCCACAATCCACGGCAAGGTACACTGTGCTGGAATTGCATAAAGGCTTGACTGTCCAGCTATCTGGCTTCTTGGCATTGCTTATTGTCCAACACTGTAGCCTTCTTCCCTGTGTTCCTGAGGCCCAATGTCATTTGTTCCATTTGTGTTTTGGTCTCCTACAGCTTGACTACAGCTTTGCAGGCTGCTTGGTCAGTGACTTGGTCACTGGTCCTGTGCACCAACACAAGACGGCTGAAGGCAAAATGTTTTGTGTGACAGATAGGCATTATCCTGTGCAGCAACATCAATCGGCTGAAGACAAAATCATCTTGTCTGTGACGAAAAGTCATTATCCTGTGCAGCACCATGAATTGGCTGAAGACACGACAATCTTGTATGTGACAAACTGGCCACCAGTCTTTGTCACAGGAGCCGCAGAGCATACTGGTTGAGCATGTCTAGGTCAATGCATTGTTTCCTTGGGTGTAGGTGAGGATGCATGGCTGGCGGCGTATATGCCAAATGTCATGTACCATGATGCTGGAGGGCAACAAGCCACAGAACTTGTGATGCAAGGCCAGCAGATTAAAGGGCTGGTGTTTGTAGCCACTCGTCAGATACATGATGAAGAAGTTTTGCTGAACTACAGGCTCAACCCTCAAGTACAAAAGCCGTCTTGGTATGCACCAGTTGATGAGGAAGAAGACAAAAGACGCTGGTACTGAGCCTGACTTTGAAAGACACTTGACCTGACAAGTGTAAACATTTGGACATGTCTGAGTTTGGTGCTTGCCCACACAACCTGTCGCAGAAAAGACAGGCAAAGTGAGTCAAAGCCAGGTACTGTGCAGTTGCAGCACTCATGTTCCTAGATAGCTACCGGCACACATGAATGTCAAGTACTTGTACCCACAATGCAGTGATGTTATACCCTGTGAAGACACAAACGTAGGTGCACACGTGAGGTGCAGTGTTGCCACCTTCTGGAGGTCAGACATGAGCACTCAAGTCGCTAGCAGCCTTACCGGCAGTGCATGTGTGTGCACATTGTGCAAGCATTTGGACAGGGGCAGCAAAACAATATAGACAAAGTCACTTGCAGTGCAGGCAAAGCCAACTGTCACTGATGTGAATTCACATGTGCATTACAGCTCGAATTGAAGATTCTAAGACACTAAAAACACACTCTAGGCCAAGCGCAAAACGAATCCGGTTTGTTTTCAAATGAAAGACCCACTATTGCCTGCGATTACACTTATCATCGCATGCTGTGCTGTATACTGACACAGTACTGTTAGCACATCATTCAGCAGCATTCTCAAGGTCTAGCACGAGCTTGACATGCACATTTGTATCGAACTTGGACTCTTGACTAAATGAACCTTAGCTTGAAAGTTATCAGGCAGAAGACCTTGTGAGCAGGCCGCCACAGCCAGCATGCTGGAAAACAACAGAAAGAGTATTTAAAAGAGGGGCAAGCTCAGGCTTATCCTCCGTATACTAGCTTGCTTATTGACATCGTTCCTGACATTGTGACAATGTCTCCCCTAATTGCAGTCGCAAAGCCAAAATCTTATGTGGCGCAAAACAACCAAAGGCCGCATTGGAAATGCACATTCTATCAAGCCAAAACACCGCATCCAACCTTTCGCCCCTTACTGATGGCAAGCGATTCACATGCCTGCGCATGTCTGACCCGGTTCAAACACAAATGTCTTCAGAAATGGTGAAACACAGCTGCATTGTATCAGAAGATAGCGCAGGATTCGTCAAACAAACCAAATACACTTTCTGTTATAGCTGTGTGCTGAGAGAGTGCCTATACAGACACCACAAATGCCGTTGCCCAAGGCATGTCAACCTAGTTCATCAAAAGAGACATTGTAATCCATCTCCAGATTCTAGACTGGCAGCCACACAAACCATCAGTTGGAAGAGACAGCCAAACATGGGCCCTTTGATTTTGACCCAAACAAGCTCAAAATCTCTGTTAGCAAAATCACATGCGAGTAAGAGCAGTGTTGCCGCGGGAGATTCTGACACCAGTATTGATGCCATTGCCAGTTGCAGTGCCGCTGGCAGCACCATTGTTGCCATTCACAGTACCAGCGCCATTGGTAACACTGTTACCATTACCATTACCGGTGACATTGTGCATCCCACTTGAGGCCATGCTGTTGTTGGCAGAACCGTATGCAGTCGCAGCAGACATCATGCCGCCGCTGACATGAGACATTCTGCTGCCAGCAGAGTCGAATGTTGAGTCTGTGCCACTGCTACCCCCCAGGGTGGACCCCTCAGTGTTGACCACCCTGACAGGCTCATCAGGTAGACCCCCCTCGCCCTGCAGGACTGCTTGCATGGCATTGTATACCTGCATGGACAGAACGCCACATCTGCATTTGAGAGATGGAAAAATGAGCCGCTGGTCCTAAAGAGGCTCAGCTGTGCAGCATTTAGCTAGGTTTATTCTTATGTCATTTGATCCCAGTACAGCCAGATATAACAGGAACACTGACTCCCTCATGCAGCCAATCCAGCCATTCCACTGTCCATGAATGCATACCAGCTCCAGTGCACACTTGAAGTGGTAAGATTCATTCACTCACCTGGCGAGCATTGGGGCGCGCACCGACCTCCTTCTCAAGGCACTGCCCAATGAGCTGTGCAACCGCCTCTGGGCACTCCTCTGGCACCTGTGCAATGACACAAAGATGAGGCATGAAAGCTGTGCATAAGATGGTTGCCGCCACCATTCTGTACCACCATCTTTGGTAATGCCTGACACAGGACACAGGGCGATGGCAGCAACATACATGTGCAACTGGTTGCCTGGCTCTAGTTATGTAGCAAGGGGACCAAAGCACTCAGCTGGCAAAGCGTTGACACATAACTACAGCTTTGCCTCCTAGTCATGCAACATTTGCAGCGGTGGGGCAAGCCTGCTGCCACTCTGTGATGCCATGACCCTATGTGCCTGCGTATCCTAAAGCAAGAGAGAGGATGACATTTGTGACCAGCACAAAACACAAGCACAGCACAGCACAGCACAGCACAGCACAGCACAGCATAGCACAGCACAGCACAGGCAGGGCTTGTGGGTTGCACCTTGACAGGGCGCATGCGGCCACGCTCTGGCACATCAGAGGTTACAATCTCCCAGAGAAGCACTCCCAGACTGTACACGTCAGCCTGCAGCACAGCACAAAGTCCATCACAGCTCTTTGGCAAATGCAGCCGTGCGCATCAGATGAATTGCACATTGCTGGGGTCTCTGACATTGGGACCAATTAACATACAGCACTATGACAAAGCTGATGGTTGGCTTCACAAGCGCCCAAACCACAGTAACTGCAGAGCATGATCTGGCAGACAGACACACAGAGGATGATATGACTGTCTAACTGACATACACAGACACACAAACAGACATACAGACAGACTGCAGCCTACTTTATCATCCCATTTCTCCCCCATGAGCATTTCTGGAGCAGCATAGGCAAAGGTTCCTGCTGGGTCGCCAGTGGCGGTGTTGCTCATGGTGTGCTGCATGATTCTAGCCAAACCCACATCTGCAATCTTGGCAGTACCTGCATAGCCCCAGATCTTGCAATTTGCATGTGCATGGGGAGAAAGGCCAAAAGAGCTTGTGCGAGTTTGCCATGCCAGGCAGCATGCAGAAATGCAATTACTTTGGTAGCAGACAAATAGCTTGTGTCACATACGCCATCCAAAAAATCCCTGCAACACCTTGTGATGATGTGCTGACGTTGGTGAAAAGATGAAGGAAAGAAACGCTTTACGCTTCTCAGCAATCATAACAGGAGCCTTCTAGGCAGCAGCCCAGGTTAACGTTGGTGCACAGTCAGCCGACCATATAGCAGTATGCAATGCAGCAATGTACAGCCTATGTGCCAGTTGCAAATGCAGCTTGTGTCTGAATGTCCAGCTGGAGGAGATGAGGCTTACCAGCGTTCTGGGTGAGCAGCACATTCTTAGCTTTCAGATCAGCATGGACAACCTTGTTGCTGTGGAGGAAGACCAGACCGCGGATGATGTCCAGTGCAACCAGGTGGCCCTTGCTGCAGGTCAACACCACACCATCAGTACCCAATGAAGACAGAATAGAAAAAGAAAAGGAAAAAGACACCTTTTGGCGCCAATTTGATGAGGAGCCAAGTATCCCAATGAAGACATATCAAAGGCATGCAGCACAAGCAGAAAGTCTCCGCGCAGGCATATCTGGCAGCAGATTATCGCACCTGCCACACAAAGCAGCCTTACCTATATTGTGCAGATGTTGCAGCTCTAGTGACTCAGCACCTGAACTCAGACCAGCATACAAGGAGGGAGGCAACTTAACGGGAAGGGCGCTTACTTGTACCATCCAAGCTCATTCTTAGTGTCATGAGACAGGGCGTCTCTCAGGTCCCCACCCTCCATGTACTCAAGGACCAGCATGGGTGCAGGAGCTGACAACACAGCGCCATAAAACTGAACAATGTTGCGATCAAAGGAAAGCTTCTCCATCAGATTGATTTCCTGCAACCAACAACATGCCCTTCAGCATGGGCATGCTACACAAATGCACTGCTTTCTGTGTTTGTGTCATACTCGACAGGCTTGTGTATCAAGCTGATCATCATGTTAGCCTGCACAGCTGTGTGGTTTGGTCCCCATCCTGTTGGGTGTGTTGGGTGTGTAAGCTGCTGGCACCGCTGATGTGTAATGGTAGTCATGCTGTTCAGGGCAAATGGACACAAAGCATGGCTGCAGCAGAACTGACCTTGATGAATTGGCCCATCTGCCAGTCATCAGCCTGGGTTATCTTCTTAACGGCAACAGGCTGGACGCCCTGCCGCAGTGCTTTGTAGACCTGCGTCCACACCGCAACATGGTTAGTGCAGCAGTGATCAATTGATGTGCGTTGTTAGCCTTGCAGACACAGTGTCCTGATTTCTGGTAACGGTCATGAATATGTGGGCGCAGTCAGGTTGCCACCCAGTCATGGGCCAGAGCTGTGTGCATAAACTGCTCTCAGCACACATGTAATAGATGGGTTTCTGCTCAACAGTGACAGCAGCAGCAGCAGCAGCAGCAGCAGCAGCAGCAGCAGCAGCAGCAGCAGCAGCAGCAGCAGCATAAACGTAATGTTGCATTGGCTGATCAGTGCTGATGTACCGTGCCAAAGCTTCCTACACCAAGCAGGTAAGGCTTTCCAGACTGCAGCTGCAGGATCTCAATGTCCTTTGCGTCCATGACCCAACCAGGTAGGGACTGTGCTGAGCTCAGACTTGATGCTGATGTGGCTGCAAACAGCACAACACTTACTTGAAATGAGGGGTGTTCACTGATACCAAAATGATTGTAATGAAAAAGCACAGAGCGAATTGAGTTCTGCTCAACAATCGCATAAGAGCATGGTTGTGACCAGCTTTGCAATCAGGTGTTGTGCTGCATGTGGCTTTCAAGCCCACAATCATGCTTGAAACGCAGCAGTGCAAATGATCACCCAGAAGACTGCACAGTATTGCTTGGTCTGCTCGATTTGCTTGCAGCTGGTACGCCATAGATCGTGAACCAGAAAGAATACTCTTTTGTACCTGTAGATGATGAGCTGCCAGTACTGCTGCCGCCCTTGTTTTTTAGGTGTAAAACTGCAGCGAGCTTGTCTAATGGGGTACTGGTGCCCCTCTCCACATCCTTTTCTCTGCCTCTCCTAGCAGCCAGAATGCGCTGACGTCTCTTGTACCAGTACTTGAAGCTGTAGAACATACCTGAGCAGCAGCAGGTCAGGGTGACCGTCAGTTCCGACTTAACAGCAGAAATACCTATTTTCAGCGTGCGAGATGGAACAGAAAGCCTGGCACAGGAAGACATGCTACTCACATGCTGTCTTGGCCACCACAAACACCACGCAACCTATCACTATGCCAGCGATGGCGCCACCACTGAGTCCCATGACCTATCGGGGCACAAAGCTATGCCGAAGGGTCAGACCCTCTTGCAGCCTGACTGGGCTGCACGTCAAACGACATCATCTTGAGTTGAATTGCAAGGTCTAGCAACGACGCCTTCGGCGTGGCCAAGACGGTAAAAACGTCCTTCCACTGTCCAGCTTCGGTTGTCACACGGAGTGTCAAGTCGTGCAATCAGCCCAATGCATTGCTGATGCTCCAAAAAGTTTACACACGGAACTAATCAAGCACGTAATATACAAGGACACCAAATTTCGATAATGAGCGCACCAGGCTAAGTGATCTTAGTGCCGCAGCCCTAGGGTTGCCGGCCAGCCCTTGCGGAGAGGCTGGAGCTCGCAAAAACAGCTGCTGGAAGGTTATACAACAACGTGGACGTCACGCGTCAGTTGCGTGACCCTGCTGCGCTGCACAGAGGGCAAGGTAGATCGCAAGAAGGGAAAAGCGCGGTTCGAACTTTACATGCAGTCCTGCAGTCTGGTACTTTGATGACGTGAAGACGAGAAGTTGCGAGGCAAAGTACTACAATCAGATCGATTCGCGGCATAGCCACGATCTTTGCTGTTAGTCAACCAAGGTGATCAGGCGCCAATTTTCCCGCTCAGATGAGGGCGTTTCGCCTGTGGCAAGACAAGTTGAGTAGAGTATGCGTTTTGACCTTCGTGGTATGCGTTTGCTTAGTGGTATGCGTTTGCTTGTCTTGTGCTGTGGTGTGACATGCTGCTGTGATAGTCACCACGCCCTATCGACAAGAGGCTTTTTTACCAATGACACTTCATGAATTCAGGATCACAAAAGAGGCTTTGCCAAACAGCTACCCTAGATTAACAGGGTGATGGTGTACATATTATAATGTGTAATATGTATGACGAGTGCCCCTGGAGGGTTTGCACTGACGTGTCTTGTCAGGATGCAACTCAGTTACCAGTCTACATTCAAAATTTGTCTGTTCGTCCAATAGCGCTATAGTAGCAATTTTCTGTAACATAGAAGCACAAGATAGCAAAGTTCAATACACTGCCTGAATTGGATCCGTATACTACTTGTAGGACGGTCAGGCAAAACATGGTTCTGTGTGTTGGGCCCAAATCTCTAGCAATGACGCTATGCGCCTTAAAGCTGGGTATTGCAACCCAAGCTAGCTGGCAGCTGCTTATCAATGGCTATCAAGGCAGCTACCTTGGTTACATCTTTGAGTGTCTCAGTACAGAGCCTTTTGATATACCTTCCAATGTCATGATGATGTTACATACACTTTGCCTTGTACTAAATAAACCATGATGCCTTGCTTGCTGTGCTGCAAAAGGGGAGATGTGGACTGCCAAATCACCAACGCACTTCCAGAAGTATGACATTGCAATACTGAACAGACTTCAGGCTTAGCTACATGGTCGCATAGCTTGCATGCGCAACATCCTGCATTGTTGCAATGCCGTCATGAGTTTGCCCTGGCTGAGAGTGTGTTTGAGGGCTGAGAGGAGCTAAAGCTTCTTGGCAAGATGTGGTAGCATAGTGGCACAAAGATATCAGTACGGCTCCCTTGAATTCACTGCAGACCGCTGAGACACAGGCTTGTATGGTGAGATGCAAAGCCGCCCATTGAAATAGCAGCTTGCAGCAAGCATGACGACAATGACAATGCCTGCCAGCACAATTGTCACCCAGACTTGTGAGCCACCAAAGCTGCGCTTGCAAGAGTTGCCACTAGGTGTAATCTTAACAAAGCCTCCTCCGCCTTTGTAGCAGCAGCAGATGCTGTCACTGCAAGCACACTGCAACTTAATACTGCGTTGTCACGGCAACCACACTGCAACCTGATACTGTGTGCACCTCCAGTCACTCATAGTGGGCCAAGGTGCAGCGTTTCCTACTTGCATTCACCACTGAGACCTTCACGTTCGCACTGTGCTGTGCTGCTGCTACTTGAGCTGGCCAAGACTCTGGCGGTGACCAGAGAGTCAGCTTCACCAGCCGATGCTTCTGAGAAGGTCAGTAGGGATAGCACACACACGCCACTTAGGACGCTGGCACTGACAAGCAGCATGGCGACCTTGAGCCTGACGCCACGGGACAAAGAGTGGCGCTAACGGATCTGAACCTAGCAGAAGCTCCTCATTGGATTGACGAGCCAGGCAGATTTCCGTGATTTTCCCAACAGAGAAACACTTCCGACAACTTGAGAATTTCAAAACTGAACGGACACGAACGAGCAGTGCAAGCAATTTAGTTCGCGACCATGGTGTGTGTGGAGTGATGTGGTTTTCAATTGTGGCCTGAGAAGATCTGGACCCGTGACCATAACACACGCCGCGCCCGTACTCCATTTTGCCACTAGAGAGATAAGACTGTCAGACAAAATGAACGCGATCAGCATGCATAAGACTGGCGTGTGATGAATCGAGCTTTGCTCGAGCTGCAAGGTGCAGCGCAGTTGCGTCGAGGCCTGTTGCCTCTTTCTGGGCACTTGTCAGAACTGCAAAGTGTGGATGGCAGCTATGCCCAGTCTTGTTGCTATCACAAGCTCGCTCAGGTACCTCAACTCGCTCGTATTGCAAACAACGCCATAATCGCCTCTTGTTTAGTTTTTTAGTTTGATCGAGGTACTCTCGCATGTGCAGTTATACATGCATGCAAGCTGTCGGGCGTCGCAGCTGAGTCGAGTATCACACTCAAGTAGCTCTAGGCATTTTCACGCTCGCTCACAGGTAAAGTCGTGCCAGCTGCTGCTCAGGTGTACTATCGATTGACGGCTGACTGTATTGTTTCACTTTGGCTTTTGATTAGACTGCACAGAAATGTCAAGCCGCCCAGGCCCATACAATATCTCCAACCAGGCTTCAGGTAGTTTTGCAAGGGTCGCACTCTCAACCAACCCACTCATGATGCAGCTTTGCACCAAACTTGCCCTTGTGCTGCAGACTCTTCATGCAGCAGTTGCTGCCAACCTGCCCGTCTTTGTCTTCCATCCAGCTGAAAGGTGAAAGGCCTATGTCTCAGCTACACAAAACTGACCCCCTGTTTCATGCATTACTAGACTCTTGCTTTGTGGCATAACGCCCGCAATGCTGATTGAACGATATGATTCATTGCAGTTCGTAGCAATTGGAAGTGTTGTTTCCCAATGCAAGAGGCAGATCACCTCCATTGAAGCATTGCAGGCTTGGGCGGAAGACTGACATGACTGTGCAGGTATTTCCCATGCACTGTGGAGTGGTTTCTGCAGCGCTGTGAGCTCCAGCTCATCAGGAAAGGCTGGAAGCGGAGTCTGTTGAGAGGTCAGCACCTCCTGCAGGCCAACATGTCTACGACGCTCTTGGGTGTATGTTCATACGCCAGTTTGCTATGCAAGACACCAGGCACCAAAACTGTGTTAGATTGACAGAGCTGCCAGACTGTGCACTGGTTCAGGATCAGAAATCACACAGTGCTCAACACCAGCAACCTGCCCTATTCACAATCATGGCACTAGTCAGGATTTACAACACTACTAAGCGTGCAATGAAGCACCACTCCTCCCTTCCTCTCACAACATACTGCTACAAGCCTGAGAAGTGTACAGTATAGGCCAACAGGACACAGCACAGAACAGACTTTGCAACCCTTGAACAGCCACTTGAATATATAATCTGGACAAAGTTCCTTGCACCAGCAACTGAAGTATGATTGGGAAAGTATTGTTGGGTGGGCTTTGCAATCCTTGAACAGCCACTTGAATATATAAACTGGACAAAATTCCTTGCACCAGCAACTGAAGTATGATTGGGAAGCATTGTTGAGCGGGCAGTGCAGTGTTGTGCAGACAGGGTGAGCTGGATGGCAATGCCTTGAAGGCAGCCCAAGGGCAGTTCAACGAGGAGCCCAATAAGGAGAGGAAGCTGATGCAGCTAAGTCTGAGCCCTCATGCCAGAGCTGGTCAAGCAGATGCAATCAATCAGGCATGCATCTCATCTGCAGCACATGGGATCAGCGCACATCTTTTGTGAGGATGCACAGTGACTTCCACACTGCAGCTCTATGGCTTTATTGCTTGCATGTCAACCTGTTCTGTCATTGGTCGACGTAGTGGTTGAGCAGCGGTGCAGTACTACATAGGCAGGCAGAACAGGTCATCTTCGCTCGTTCTTGTTCTGCTGCCACGTGTTGCAGCACCTCTACCCCTGCTACAATCTGTCCTGTGCTCAAGCGCATCAGCGTACATTGTACCATGCATCAGTCAGTATCTGCCTGACATGGTCACACATGCAGGTGCCTGTCTACGCTCATGTGAAGGAAGTTGTGGATCCCCAGGGCAAGCTGGAAGCTGTGGAGATCAACTACATGAAGTTCCTTGCCTTCAATGGCTCATACAAGGTCTGTGCCGTGATGTGCTGTGCTGTGCTGTGCTGCACCGCGCTACAGCATGCTGTGCTTTCAGTGCAGCATGCTTGAATTTCCCCAAGGTGCACAGCCAGCCACGGCCAATGTCACCATATCAGCCTGCTGTGTCATGATGTGCAGCTGTTTGACTGGATCTACATTGGGGAGGTGGGAGCTCATGATGGGGATTGGGAGCATGTCACCCTCAGGCTCACCCCAGATGCTAGGCAGGTGCTGGGCATCTACTACAGCGCACACAGGTACCTGTCAGCAACTTCTGGCAGAACCCTGGCAAAAATTCTGACAGAACCCAGCAACCCTTTGGGTTGGTTTGCTCGAGCTGGCCTGCTACATCATACTGGACTCAGAGGCTGAGAGTGCTGTTGGGCAGCTGTCAATACACCCAATTAATTGACCTGATGGTGCTGGCTCCTGCTACAGCTGAAGAGCTGGCATCAACTTGACACTGCGCAAACCGCTACAACCATTGTTCCTGTGCTCCTGCAATGCAGCTGAACTACCTCATCACCGTTATCAGAATCTCATGGCCATAGTTGCATCACGGACATTGCTGTCTCTTCTTGCATTGTGGGTCATGCTGACCAGACACATGATCAGATACATAACCAGACACGTGACCAGGCGCATGACCAGACGCATGACCAGACTGCAGACATGTGACTGGACACATGATCAGCCACATGACCAAAGACATGACCAGACACATGACCAAACACATGACCAGACACATGACAGCTGCACTTTCTGGGTAGTGCAGACATCGTGACGGGCGATGGGTATCAGCGAATGACATGCCTCGCACACCAGATGGGCGACCGCTGAGCTACGTCGCCCTCAACGGCCATGGCAGCTATCCCAGAGCTGGCTTCGTCCCCAGAATTTTCCTTGCATTCAATGACCGCACTGGCCAAGGTACCACCATCACCTCTTTCTGCTTGACCTGAGTGCAGCTCAGAGCAATCTGCACAGGCAGTCCTTGTGTAATGCATTAGTGTGTGAAACACCATTTCAGGTGTGGACACATGATGCATTGTTACTATCGTAGGCACCCCATGCTTTGTGCATCCAAGCAACACAACAGCAGTCTCAGTGTGCAAAGCTAAAGCTCGACAGGTGCATACAGGGCAGGTCTGGGACCCAAAGAAATGTGTGTTAGTCACTCAGGATGCTGTTCCTCAAGTCACTAGCAGAGGCAGTGAGCTCAATGGCTCCTCCTACCCTTCAGGTGTGCAGCAATTGTGCACTGGCCTTTGCACCCATACACCATGTGAGCCTTGCTGGGTGCAATACAGCAACAGCTTGACCATGAACACAAAATCTCCAGCTGCATTTGTGCTCTTTAGGAATTGACATAGCTTGCAATGCAATGCATGGCTTTGCATTGCATTGCAGATTGAGCTGGCGCTGCCTATTTGTAGATTTAAGCATCTTTCTGCCTCTGCTAGCACATGCAAGACTGCGCTCACTCAGCTTGAACTTTTGGGCGATGCAAGACGCACTGCCCATTAGTTGCTTGAAATCAAAGCTGCCATGTGGCAAGGTTTCGAGCAGAGTACCATGGCGAGGTCACCTTGCACTAAATGAAACAGAAGATCAGCTGGAGCAGCATGTGGCACCTTCAACAGCTTGCCTGCTCATGCAGCAAGTGTTCAGGACGCGAGTCTGATTGAGTGTGCAGGTCACCTGGCTCAGGACAGACCAGAAGTGCAATTGCAACGGGATCCTGCTGCCTGGCTGGCGTATGATGGCAAGTGGGGCAGTACTGTAGAAGCCCCAGCCCAGCAGGAGTGGTTTGCCCGGGCTGAGCACCCTGTCTCAAGATCCTGGCTGGCTCAGGTGAGCTGAAGTAGAAACTTGATAAATTTCAATGCAGTGTCTAGACTGAGATGTCAAGGGCTAGTGAGCTGAGCTGTGGAGCGCGAGGGGTGACTGGCTCTACGTGCAGGGTGGCATATTGCTGCTGTACCTGTACTGTGACACAATGTGGCTATATTTGCAAAAAGATGACTTCACCTACATTGTGGCACAATATTGCACAAGATGACATGGCATACACAGCAACTTTGCATGATGGTGTTGCAGGTGTTCTTTCCTCTGGCACCTGGCATTGAGTCAATCTGGGAGCCATTCCAAGAGGAAGTAGAAGAGCGCGTCCAGGAAGTGCAACGCCAGATTGATGAGGCCATGGACGGTACGTTTGCACATGCATTTGCTTGCCATTTTCCAAGGTTGAGCACAAAGCGCAATCTGGGCGGCAGATTTCCATGTGTTTGTCATGAGCCTGCGCATACTGGAGTTTGGGCATGCAGCTGATGCTGTAGCGCTGGAAGTTGTTGGAATTGTGACTTGAGTAATGGCAGACTTACCACAATGTTTGTTGGCGTAGTTTGCAGTCCTGCTCCATATACCAGCATAGTAATAATAATAAATGATGATGATTATAATTATAATTCTAATTCTAATTCTAAAAATAATAATAGCTTTCCAGCTCATGCTGAGCTAGGTACGTGCTGGACAAGTCTCATCAGTTTGAAGCATCTTGGTATAGTTGCATTAGCAGATATGCTGACCAGCACAATACATCTGCCGCATCTCTACAACTCCTACAGTCATGCAATCTTTTCGATGCACTCACTCAGAGCTTGAGCATGGTGGCAGCATGCTTGCCTCTTGTCTTGATAGCAAGTTGACTCAATAGCAAGTTGCAGTGAATGAGGCAGCTGGCAGCAGTGTGTACTGTGCTGCAGACACCTGGGAAACAGCTGAGGAATGGAAGCGGGAAGTTCAACAACTGCAGAGGCGCATGGAGAACACATCAGGAGAGGTCAGGCAGATGTTGCAGAAGCAGCTGCATCAGCTTTTGAGACAAAAGGATAAATCATAGGCCTTTCAGCTTAGTCAATGTATGAACACTAGCGTTTTTGACTTTTTCTGACACATACTGACAAGCATTTGATGCAGAAGCGTTGTTTGTTGTTTCAACAAGATCTGACATCTCAACGCAATCTTCGTGACACAACGGAGGAAGTAGTGCATAATGCCCTTGACATACAACAAAGTAGGTAAGCGCAGCATGTGTAACAGCCCACTGTGAAGTTTATATCGAAAGCACCGTGCTCAACAGAAGTACTTTCAAGGGGCGCACAGTTTCATCTTCATGCCACCTTGTGAAAGTTGTGATGACATGTAAGCACAGGAAGGTGCGCATGCTCATGGATGGGTGTATACTGGATCAGAGCTCAATACGTCAACTGCATATGCTTCTGTAGTAACAGCTGAGATGCAGATGACCAAAAGCTTGTAGATGCATGGTGTACATGTCCCAAGTTTCATCTGCAGCTGCACTGTGTGCCCAAGCAGCAAGAATGACTGGTTTTATCAAGGCTGCAGACTGATCAAACATCAGTATGCTGGCACAACCGCACATTGGTCGATCATGTGATACAATACTGAACACCCTTAAGGCAAGCAGGCTAGATGTACAGTGATGCAGCAAAGATGATGTCCCGTCTGATGGTCAATGCACTTTCTTCAAACTTTGTAGCCAGATCTTCATCACCAATGACCTGCAGCATGTTCCAAAGGATCAACAAATATGGTGATGAATGCACCAATGCTTAGTCATGTATGCATGTACCATGCATCTTTGCTAACATGGACAGCTGGTGACACTTGTAAGTCTCCATTTGCTGCTCTTGTCACCTTTGCTGCCAAGTGCAGATTCTTCATGAGCTCATCAAGTCGCCGCATCTCACGTACCACACAGCCCTCAAATTTGTCAGTCATGCCGCAGATCTCGCCAAAAGTCGAACCCTGGACAGCCACACCAGATCTTAGTGCTGGCAGCAGTATCGCTTGAGCAGTGATTCACTTCAGAAGCAGGCATGCAGGTGGGTCGTCACTGGAGTCTGTAGTTACTGTTTACCTGACTGGGACTGTCATTTGCCGGTACAAGCTATTCAGGCAGCAGTGCAGGCAGAGTAGGATGTTGCTGCCTAGCGCGTATGCCATTTGTCAGGGGGTACAAGCACCAAACTTGCATGTAAACATGCTGAGGCAGACTGGTAGACACACTCAAGACAGCAGTGTTTGTACACTAACGTCATGTGATTGACCATGATCATGCACATGTGATGCGCAGTGAGTACCTTTGACCAGTGGTATGTGATGTCCATGGAGAAAGGCTTGAAGGACTCCACATACTCATCAGGATCTAGGTCCAGCTTACACTCCTGGCTGGTCTCAGCTATGTGGCGGGCAGTCTGCTGCAGCTCACTCAGAGGCTCTGCTAACTGCTTTGTCAGCTGTATTTGCTCCTGCATTGACATTACCTCCTATGAAGTTTATGCAGCAACATCATGATCATATGAGTGACTCAGTGATATGGTGGCAGGTAGAGTTTGACAGCTGCCTTGTGGCAAGCAGGAGGTCATTCATTCAGGGAAGGGTTCACCGTCGAAGGCTTGCAAGGATGGAGGCCTGCGTAGGCGCAGAAAGGTTGCATGGGTGGAACGCAAAGACAGGCTCTGCAGACAACCAGATCTGTCAAAAGGCTGTGTTTTGTTTCACAGAGGGTAAGTGAGAAACTTCCAGCAACAAACCTGACATTTCCCTCCAGGTACCAATCAAATGTGTAGGTACTGTGCTTTGTTTCAGACTGGTTCAGTGAATCAAAATGTGTAGGTGCTGTGCTTTGTTTCAGACTGGTTCAGTGAGCAACTTCCAGTGAGAGATTTTCAGCAACATACCTGGGACTTCTCCCCAGGTACCAAGCAGGAGACCAGGGAAACCAGCTGGTGCTTGTCCAGCCCATTGAAGGTGCCGTTGAACATCATCTCGGTGGTCAGCAGCTCATCTGCGGTGTCAATCTCACAGGCTGCCCGGCCCTTCAGTGTGACGATGCCCTCTTCATCAATCATGCCAAGCTTGCGCAGAACCTGTGATCTGCCACAGGAACAAAGTTTGTCGAAGGGAAGGGAAGGGAAGGGAAGGGAAGGGAAGGGAAAAGGAAAGATATTGCAACAACACCAAGCAAAGGAAAGTTGAAGCATTACGACGTCACCCACAACACATGTAAGCAACATTACATAGTGTCAGAACATGTAAGCCCAGCTGGTTGCATGCTCAGCACAGGTGAGGACTTCTGCGCAGACCACAAAGTCTGCTTGTCTCATTGATTCTGTCACGCTTGTGCAAGACCTGCATCAGCCTCAGCAAGGGGAGATGGCGTTTTGTGTTACAGAAGGCTGCTAGCATGCGCACAACAGACACTTGGTCATGTGCTGACAGCAGTACATGTGCCCAGGTTGAATGTTTCACTCTTGTATGGCTCACACAGAAGGCTTTGTGACCAGGCTGTGGGTTTCATGTTGACGAGTGTCACAAGGTAGATGAAGCAACAGCGCACATCATCTGCACGGTCACCTGGATTTGGTCTCTGCTCTGAAGTTGACCAGCTGGCTTTCCTTCATGGAGCTCTTCAGCCGCTCAGCTTGCGTTGTCAGAGCCGCTTTCTTCTCGAAGGCACGGTACCTTGTGGCATCCCTTTCTGCCTGCACATGACATCAATCAGCCTTGTAACAGCTCTATGGACATCAGTCAACCTTGTAACAGCTCTATGGACATCAGTCAGCCTTGTAACAGCTCTATGAGTCTTGAAAGGTTACGGTGTAACAGCTGCTTTTGTTTCAAAAGGCCTGAAACCTTGAAATATTCCTGTCTGGCTGCATCAAACCACTACTAACCCTTAACTACTAGCAGTCACTGTCACATGTCATGATAGGCTGTCACATGTTTACCCACATGACTACACTGTGCAACTCAGTATGTGACCAAGACACTATCCAATTCCTGCTCCCTTTGTGAGCAGTACACTGGTGACAGTTGAC
>JAABUO010002950.1_pt1 | contig 20463 bp, 21 predicted proteins | sample 5559291 | NCBI WGS metagenome assembly JAABUO01 (sample SAMN10711878, study PRJNA513372) | rock metagenome | isolation source: Antarctica rocks | place: Antarctica: Victoria Land, Finger Mt sud
CGATCAGCCTGCACCGCAAAGCCGGCGCCACCAACATCGCCGCAGCATGCCGGACCGTCAGCCGGCACCCCGGACGCGTCCTCCCGCTCCTCGGATAACGCTCAAATCAACTTTGCCGGGGCCCTGGCTTCGCGGGCGCCCCACTACTCCGGGTCATTCACTGGTCCGGCGGCTGGCTCGCCAAGGTGACAGTGCTGGTGAGGAAGTCCTGATCGGCGGTGCCGCCTGCGGTCATCGGCAGGACGGCTCTAATCAAGTTCAGGGCGCTGGCGTTGGGGCTAACAATGACGTCGTGCTTAGGCATCAAGCATAAAGTTGAGCCGCGGAGCGAGTCGGCGCTGCCCCGCGGTCAGGTCTATCGAACGTACAGACGGTGGGTGCCGGGTACCGACCTCCGGGGCGGGTGCGGCGACAGCGGCAAGCGAAGACGCAAGCATTCACGTGGTTGGCTGGCGGCAGGCGTTGACGGGTTGCCGAGCCGGCGGCGGCCTTGGCATGGCATGGCATGGCAGAGCTGTCTGCGAATGAGCGCGCGTTGCACGCGGAGCTTGGTGAGTGGCGCGCGGAGGTCGCCGAGCGGGGCCGGTTCAGAAATGATCTTCGGGCTTTGACGGGCTTTTTATTCGCTACCGAACAATCAAGCCTCTGAGCTGCGCAAACAGACCGGACGTTGGCGGAGGCGGACGGGAATCGAACCCGCCTGGCCCAGGTGCTGGGCCACATCGGTTTTGAAGACCGGGGCGCCCACCAGGATCGCGTACGCCTCCACCGGCCACGCTACCGGCCGCGCTCCCGGCGGCGGTGCCCGCTGGTGCCCGATGTCGACACAGCACCCGGCGCGGCGTTGTCGAGAGGTCACATCTCGACAACCTGTCCCGGCTCAGCCCTTGGTCGGGCCGTCGCGGTCGAGGCGCTCGCGCTGCGGGACGACGGTGTAGCGGGGGTCCTTCGCCGACTCCTGACCGGCGTCGAAGACGGCGAAGCGGGTGCACGCGCTGCCGGCGGTGAGCATGGCGCCGGCCACGGCGGTGAGCGCGCGGCTGCGCCGGCTGAGCAGGGCGAGCGTGGCGCCGCTCGCCGTCAGCACCTTGGCGACCCTGAGGAAGCGGCCGGCGCGACCCTCGTGCAGGGCCTCGGCGACCATGCCCATCGACTGCTCCATCCGGTGCTCCGCGGCGAGCTCGAGCGCCGCACCGCCGACCGCCAGCGCACGGGCCGGCGCGGTCTCGGTGAGCGGGCTGGTCAGCATCGCCATACCCCCGGCGGCCGAGGCAGCGGAGCCGACGAAGACGAAGGGCAGCTCGCGGTGCGCCTCGTGCCAGGCCGGTGATGCCGTGTCCGACAGCAGCACGGCGGTGTACGAGGCGACCAGCGGTCCCATCGCGGCGGCGACCACCCCTGCGGGCGTGGCCGAGGCAGCACCGAGGCGACCGATCACGCTGTGCTGCAGGCGCTCCGGCAGCAAGGGCAGCAGCTCGGCTGCGCCGGTCACCCCGGCAGCGGGGCCGTAGACGGTGAGGAACCAGGTGCCGACCGACATCGGCGAGGTCACCTTGACCACCCGCAGCATGTTGATGAAGCGCCCCGGTCGGCCGAGGTCGTGCGCCAGCGCCGCGAAGCTCCCGGTGATCGCGCCCAGCGCGGTGAGCCTGGTGGCCCGGCGCAGGCCCGGCCGGTCGCTGGCCTGTGCACCGGCGGCGAGCAACGACGAGGCACCGGCCAGGCCGCCGAGGTAGAGGTAGGCCGGGATGTCGACGGTCCACGGCGAGGCCTTGACGACGGGCCGCCCGTAGTAGGAGGTGAAGCTGGCGTCCGGCACCATCGCCTTCTCGCCGCGCCCGCGACCACCGCGACGCCGACCGCCACCACCAGCGCCGGAGCGAGCGCCACCACCCGCGCGAGCACCACCGCCCTGCTCCCCCGGCACCGCCCCGGTGAGCTTCGACGGGAAGGCCTCGCGCGCGGTCGGCGTGCTGAGCCCTGGGTCGGTCACCGCCGCGCCCCGGCGGCGAAAGCGGCGACCGCGCCGGCGAGCAGGGTGCCCGCCGCGACCGCCATGTTCTTCCACATGGCCGGCAGGTCGCGTGTCGTCACCACCGGGTCCGGCGGCAGCCCGTAGACCTCGGGCTCGTCCAGAAGGAGGAAGAACGCGCCGGCCCCGCCGACCCCGTCGGTCGGGTCGTGGCCGTAGAGGCGCGCGTCGTGCAGACCGACCTCCTGCAGGTGCGCCACCCGCGCCGCAGCCCGCTCGCGCAGCTCGTCCAGCTCGCCGAACTGGATGCTCTCGGTCGGGCACGCCTTGGCGCAGGCCGGCGTCTGGCCACCACTGATCCGGTCGTAGCACAGCGTGCACTTCTGCGCACCCCCCACGCCTGGCACGCCCTTGTCACCCTCGCGGCGGTCGATGACGCCGTACGGGCAGGCCGGCACGCAGTAGCCGCAGCCGTTGCAGACGTCGTCCTGCACCACGACTGTGCCGAACTCCGTACGGAAGAGCGCGCCGGTCGGGCAGACGTCGAGGCAGGCGGCGTGCGTGCAGTGCTTGCACACGTCACTGCTCATCAGCCAGCGGAAGTCGCTGCGCTGCACTCCCTCCGCCTGACCCGGCAGCTCCACCTTGGGGATGCCGAGGTCGACCGGGGCCATCGTCGTACCCAGCATGGTGCGCTCGCCACCGAGCGCCGCACCGCTGGCGCGGTTGAGCTCGTCCGTCGCCGAGGGACCGGCCGCTGTCCCCGCGAAGCCGGGGTCGAAGCCGAGCAGCGGCTTGGCCTGCTCGATGAAGGCGACGTGGCGCCAGGTGCTCGCACCGAGCGCGCCGGTGTTGTCGTAGGAGGAGCCGAGCCACTCGAGCCCGTCCTCGGGCACACCGTTCCACTCCTTGCAGGCGACCTCGCAGGCCTTGCAGCCGATGCAGACGCTGGTGTCGGTGAAGAACCCCATCCGCGGCCGGTCGGTCGTCCAACCGGCGTCGGGAGCCGGGTCGATCGGGCCGGACAGGCGGTTGCTCACGAGCCCTCCTTGGTCATGCTGCCCGAGGAGACCCCGACGCCGGGACCCTCCTCGGCCGGGACCGTGACGGCCGCGTTGCCGGTCGCGGTGGTGATGCCGGCCCGCTGGCGGAAGCCCTCGACGAGGTCGACGAGCGCCGGCCCGCGCGGCCGCCGCCCCGGCACGATCGCGCAGGACGACACCTTGCTCTCCTGGATGTGCACGTTGGGGTCGAGGGTGATGCCGAAGAGGTCGTTCGCCGAGTCACCCTCGGTCAGCGCACCCTCACCCCCCACCCCCCAGTGGTACGGGATGCCGATCTGGTGCACCGTCCCTCCGCCGGCGCGCAGCGGCACCATCCGCTCGGTCACCAGCACCCGGGCCTCGATCGCCGAGCGTGCCGTCACCACCGTCGCCCAGCCGAGGTGCTCGAGGCTCTGCTCGCGGGCGAGCTCGGGGCTGACCTCGATGAAGAAGGCCGGCTGCAGCTCGCTGAGGAAGGGCAGCCAGCGGCTCATCCCACCCGCGGTGTGGTGCTCGGTCAGCCGGTAGGTCGTGAAGACGTGCGGGAAGACCTCGGCGTGGCGCTCCGGCGGCGAGGGGTTGGAGGGGTTGGTCGACCTCTCCCACACCTCCCTCGTGGGGTTGGCCTGCTGGGGGTAGAGCGGGTTGCGGACCGGGGACTCGTGCGGCTCGTAGTGCGTCGGCAGCGGCCCGTCGATGACGCCGCTCGGTGCGAAGAGCCAGCCCTTCCCGTCGCCCTGCATGATGAAGGCATCGTCTCCGCGCAGCGCCTCGCGCCCAGAGGCGCCGGCCGGCGGCCGGTAGGACGGGTCCTTGGTCACCTCGAAGTCAGGGACATCGTGCCCGGTCCACCGCCCCGCCTCGGCGTCCCACCAAACCAACGCCTTGGCCTGGCTCCACGGCTTGCCCGCCGGGTCCGCCGAGGCCCGGTTGTAGAGCACCCGCCGGTTCGCCGGCCAGGCCCAGCCCCAGTCGCGCCCCAGCCAGTCGCCGGGCTGCGCGGCGACCCGCTTCTTCGCGTGGTTGACGCCGTCCTCGAAGACACCGGTGTAGATCCAGCACCCGCCGGTCGTCGTCCCGTCGTCCTTCATCTCCGTGTAGCTGCCCAGCGGCTTGCCGGTCGTCAGATCGACGCCGTTGACCTCGCGCAGCACGGCCTCCGCGTCGGGCTCCGCGTGCGAGCCCGCACCGACCATCGGGTAGTCCCAGGTGAGGTTGCGGATGGCGCGGTCGCGCTCACGCGTGCTGCCCGCGAGCCGCTCTTTGATGATGCGCCCGAGCTGGTGGTAGAACTGCAGCTCGCTGCGGGCGTCGCCGCGCGGCTCGACCGCCTTGTGGTGCCACTGCAGCAACCGCTGCGTCTGCGTGAAGGTGCCGTCCTTCTCCGTGTGCGCCGCCGCCGGGAAGAAGAAGACCTCGGTGCCGATGTCCTCCGTACGCATCTCGCCGGTCTCGATCTCCGGGCCGCTCTTCCAGAAGGTCGCGCTCTCGATCAGCTGGAAGTCCCTGACCACGAGCCACTTAGCCTTGCTCATCGCCAGCCGGTTGAGCTTGGAGTTGGCGTGGCCGACCGCGGGGTTCTCCCCGACGACGAAGAAGCCGTCGACCTTGCCGTCGGCCATGTCGATCGCGGTCTGGTACGAGCCGTGGTTGCCGTTGATGCGGGGCAGCCAGCCGAAGCCGTAGTCGTTCTCCGCGGTCGCGGCGTCGCCGAACCACGCCTTGAGCAGGCTGGTGAGGTAGGCCGACGTACCGTCCCAGAAACCCTTCTTGCCGGGCGAGCTGAGGTTGGCGACGTACGCGGCCCGGCCGTCGTCGTCCTTGCCCGCGGTCGGCATCGGCAGGTAGCCAGGGAGCAGGTTGAACAGCGTCGGGATGTCGGTCGAGCCCTGGATGCTGGCGTGCCCGCGCAGCGCGAGGATGCCGCCGCCGGGCCGGCCGATGTTGCCCAGCAGCAGCTGCAGGATCGCGGCGGTCCGGATGTACTGCACGCCCACGCTGTGGTGCGTCCAGCCCACGGAGTAGACCCATGCGGTCGTCTTGTCGCGGCCGCTGCTCGCGCAGACCGTCTCGGCGACCGTGCGGAGCTGCTCCGCCGGGATGCCGCAGACCTCCTCGACCATCTCGGGCGTGTAGCGCGCGTAGTGGCGCTTGAGCACCTGGAAGACGCAGCGCGGGTGCTGCAGCGTCGGGTCGGTCTGCACCTCACCGGAGCCCTCGGCGTCGTCGGGGTGCTCCTTCCGCGCGCCCGCGGCGGGGGCGACGACCTGGCCCTCGTACTGCCACGTCGTGGGGTCGTAGGAGCGGTGCTCCTCGTCGTACCCGCTGAAGAGGCCGCCGAGGTCCTCGGTGTCGACGAAGTCCTCGCGCAGGATCACCGGCGCGTTGGTGTAGGCGACGACGTAGTCGTGGAAGTAGCCGCCGTTGGCCAGCGCGTAGTTGATGAGGCCGCCGAGGAAGGCGATGTCGGTGCCCGCGCGGATCGGGACGTGGGTGTCCGACACCGCGGAGGTGCGGGTGAAGCGCGGGTCGACGTGGATGATCTTGGCCCCACGCGCCTTGGCCTCCATCACCCACTGGAAGCCGACGGGGTGGCACTCCGCCATGTTGGAGCCCTCGATGACGATGCAGTCAGCGAGGGCGAGGTCCTGCTGGGAGGTGGTGGCGCCTCCACGCCCGAGCGAGGCACCCAGACCGGGCACCGTGGAGCTGTGTCAAATGCGTGCCTGGTTCTCCACCTGGATCGCGCCGAGGCTCGTGAAGAGCTTCTTGATGAGGTAGTTCTCCTCGTTGTCCAGCGTCGCGCCGCCGAGGCTGGCGAAGCCCATGGTGCGGTTGAGCAGCCCGCCGTGCTCGTCGCGGTCCTGCCAGTGGCTGTCGCGCGCGGCGAGCATCAAGTCGGCGACCATCTCGGTCGCCTCCTCGAGGCCGAGGCGCTGCCACTCGGTCGCGTGCGGCGCGCGGTAGAGGACCTGGTCCTTGCGGCTCGGGCTGTTGACCAGCTGCTCGGTCGCGGAACCCTTGGGGCACAGCCGGCCTCGGGAGTGCGGCGCGGCCGGGTCGCCCTCGATCTGGATGACCTTGCCGTCCTTGACGAAGACCTTCTGTCCGCAGCCGACGGCGCAGTAGGGGCAGACGCTGTCGTGCACGGAGTCGGCCGTGGTGGTGCGCGCGATGAGCGCGGCGGTGCGCGGGGACTGCACCGCGGCGCCGCGGCCGAGCGGGTCCATGCCGGTGAGCTGACGCAGCACCGGCCAGCCGAGGAAGGTCTCCCGCAGGCTCACGCGGGCGACACTACCCACCTCCTCGACGGGTACGCCGACCCGGCATGCTGGTGCCCCGTGCACCGCGCCCTGCTCCTGAGCGCCGCCGTGCTGCTCGCCGGCTGCTCGTCCACCGCGGGCGGCAGCACGCCCGAGCGCCCCTCGCCCAGCCGCTCCGGCGGTGTCCCGCTGCTGGGCCTGGCCGACCTGCCGGCCGGGTGGAGCACGCGCGCGGTGGCGGCCGACGCCGCCGCGAGCCCGGGGGTGTGCGGGCGGCCCCGACCGAGCGGCGGGGTGCGCAGCAGCGCGGTCTTCGAGCGGGGCACCAGCGAGCAGCTCGCCGAGTCGGTGCTCACCTTCCCGACCGCCGCGGCGGCGCAGGCGGCCTTCGCCCTCGAGCTGGCCGCGCGGCACTCCTGCACCGCTACGACAACGACGGGGTGACGCTCACCCTCCGCGTCCTGCCCCTGCAACCGGTGGCGCCCCAGCAGATCAGCTTCGCGGGTACGACGACCGTCAGCGGCCGGGCCTTCGAGGTGGACGCGGCGGTGCTGCTGACCGGCACCTCGCTCGTCGGCATCACCGAGCAGGGCCTCGCCCCGCTGACCCCCGGGTTGCTGCCCAGCACGCTGGCCCGCGCGACGCAGCTGGTGCAGGCCTGAGCATGCGCCAGGAGCACAGCTGGGACGCCGACGCCGCCCGCAGCTACGACACCCCCGGCACCGGCGCCTTCGCTCCTGAGGTGCTCGGGCCGACCGTGGACCGCCTCGCCGAGCTCGCCGGCGGAGGCCAGGCGCTCGAGCTCGCCATCGGCACCGGGCGCGTCGCGATCCCCTTGGCGGAGCGCGGCGTACCCGTCACCGGGGTCGAGCTGTCGACCGCGATGGTGAACGTGCTGCGCACCAAGGTCGACGAAGCCGCGATCCCCGTCGTCGTCGGTGACATGGCCACGGCACACGTCCCAGGCGGGTTCACGCTCGTCTACCTCGTCTACAACACCATCTCCAACCTGCTGACCCAGGCCGAGCAGGTCGCGTGCTTTCGCAACGCGGCGCGGCACCTGATGCCAGGTGGGCGCTTCGTCATCGAGCTGTGGGTGCCCGAGCTGCGCACGCTGCCGCCGGGGCAGCAGGCCACCGTCTTCACCGCGGAGCCCGGCTACCTCGGTGTCGACACGTACGACGTCCTGGAGCAGCGTGTCGTGTCACACCACGTCAGCTTCGGCGAGGGCCGGGAGGCGAGGATCTCGCGCAGCCCGCACCGCTACGTCTGGCCGTCGGAGCTCGACCTCATGGCGCAGCTGGCGGGGTTCGAGCTGGAGAACAGGCAGGCGGACTGGGCCGGCGCTGCCTTCACCGCGGAGTCCCGGTCGCACGTCTCGGTCTACCGCCTCGCGGAGCTCGTCGGCTGACGTCGCGTCAACGCCTGTGCAGAAGCCAGGTGGACCGCGTCGAGGCTGCGCGGCAACCCATCCGGGTACCCACCGGCGAGAGCCCGGAGCGTCGCGTCGATGTCCATCCGGTACGTGCGAGCCAGAACAGCAGCGACTCCGCTGAGAGCCTCGGCGTCGTGGCGGCGCCACGCACGGGGACCTCGACCTCGACCAGTGCTGAGGAGACCATGGACTCAGCGGGCCGCGTGGCCAACAGGACACCAGCTCGACGCTGCCGGGCTCTCCCGGACCAGCTCGACCACCGCCGACGAGCCGAGGTGTAACACCAGCGTTCGTCATCACGTGCACGCGCCAGCGGCGTTCCACGGAGAGAACGGTAGGACGACACGTTCCACCCGCGCGACATCTGTCGTTCGGTCTTCCGCGATGCGATCTCGGGCGGCGGTCGGTCGGTCTTCGACACGAACATCTCTCACCCTGCGCTGGGCTCGTCGGCCACCGCGTCGGCGTGCACCGTGCGTGGCCCGACGCCGAGGCGCCCGAGCACCGGCAGCGGCCGCACCGCCGTGCAGGCCACGTGCACCCGGGCCGCCTCGACCCCGGCGAGCGCCACGCGCAGGTCGGTGAAGTCGGCCGCCCGGGCGGCCGCGTAGGCGTGCACGCGGCCGGCGACGCGCGGGCCCGACAGCGGCAGCGGCCCGGCGGCGCCTTGGCGATAGACGTCGGCGACGTCGACACCCTGCGCGCCGGCGAGCGCCGCGCCGTCGCAGAGGCCGGCCAGGTCGCGCCGGGTGAGGAAGACCGCGCTCGCCGCCGTCATCACCGAGGCCAGCGCGAGGACGAACCCCATCACGCCGATGACGAGCACGCTGATCGCGCCGCCCTCCCGGTCCTCGCTCACGGCGTGCTGCGGTAGTCGTCGATGTCGAGGAGGTACTGGCTGCGCAGAGTCAACGCCAGCGGGTGCGAGCGGGCGAAGGGGCCCGCGTCGGCGAAGGGCAGGTCGACGTGCACGACGAGGCACACCCGCCACTGCGACCCCGGCTCCAGCCGCGGTTGCACGCCCGGCGCGGAGCACCCGGCGCTGCCAGGGACCCAGGTCGTGCGCGCGCTGCGCGGGTCGACGTGCTGGTCGCGCAGCGCGAGCGCGACCGCGGCGTCGGCGCGCCGCAGACCCGCGGCGCTGTCGGAGGCGGTGGCGAAGGCGCGCCCCGCCTCGCGCGCCGCCTGCGTCGCGGCGAAGCTCGCGGCCTGCACCCGCACGACGCTGAGAACGAGGTAGACCACCGGGAGGATCAGCAGCACCGACAGCCCGACCATCTCGATGACCGCGCTGCCCTCCTCGCGGGTCGGCCGTCTCACCCCGCCTCCGCCACCGCGTGGCCGGTGACGCCCAGGTGCACAGAGGTGAAGGGCAGCAGGCGCAGCGGCACCTCGCCCGCGCACCGCACCTCCACGGTGGCCAGCCCGCTGGCCGGGTCCGTCGTACGACGACCCGTGCACGTCATGGCATCGGACAGGCTGCGGGACAGCGACTCCCCGATCGCGGTACGGGCGTACGCACCCCCGGTCGCCGGTTCGCGGCCCGCACGTGCTGCGTACCGCGCCGCGTCGGCCGCATCAGCCGTGAGCACGTCGCGGACGTGCGCGACGAGGACCACCTGGATCACCCCCAGCGCGAGCAGGACGAGGAGCGAGACGACCATCACCGCCTCCACGACCGCGGAGCCGGCCTCCCCCCGCGGCGCCCGCGGGCGCACCGCTCAGCCGCCGCTGGTGGTCGTGGTGCTGACGCGGTTGACCGAGCTGCCGAAGAGGTCGCTCAGCTTGCCGGGAGCGACCGCGATCAGCGCCACGACGATCGCCGCCGACAGGATCGTCACCATCACCCACCCGGGCACATCACCCCGCTCGCGGTCCTCCCGGTCGCTGCCGAGGCGGGCAGCTCCGGTGAGGAGCAGGGCGTGCACGGCGAGCAGCAGGCGGTTCAGGGGCATGACGTCCTCCGGGTGGCGGTGGTGGGTGGGCGGGTGTGTGGTGGTCGGGTCAGTGCGCGATGAGGGACAGCCCGACGACGCCGGGGTAGAGCGCGAAGAGGACGACGACCGGCAAGATGAGGAAGACGACCGGCGCGAGCATGGCGATCTCCTTCTTGCCGGCGACCTCGAGCAGCGCGCGACGGCCGGCCTCCCGGGCGTCCACGGCCTGCGCGCGCAGCACGTCGGCCAGCGGGGTGCCGCGCTCGATGGCCACGGACAGCCCGTCGACGAAGCGCGCCACCGCCGGCACCGCCGTGCGCTCCGCCACACCCCGCAGCGCGGTCTGCAGCGGTGCCCCCGCCCGCGCGTCGGCCAGCGCCCGGGCGAGCTCACCCGCCAGCTCGCCGCTCGTCAGCGAGGCCACCCGCTCCAACGCCCCGATCGGCCCCTCGCCGGCGGCGACGGCGAGGGCGAGCAGCTCGGCCACCGTCGGCAGCTCGGCCGCGATGGCAGCGCTGCGCGCCGACACCTGCCGCCCCAGCCACCAGTCGCGCCCGGCCACGCCCCCCAACGCGAGGAGCAGGGTGAGCAGCAACCCGGTGACCGGGCCGGGGCCGCGCCCCGTGCTCGCGTGCACGATGAGCAGCAGCACCCCGCCCGCGGTGCCCAGCCCACCGCAGACGACCTGCTGGGCTCGGAGCTGCTCCAGCGTCAGGTGCCCACCGGCCTGGTCCAGCCGGCGCCGCAACGTGCCCGGACCACCGAGCAGTCGGTCGACCAGGCCGGAGAGCTCCGCGAGCGCCGGAGCGAAGACGCGCTCCAAGGTGGGGAAGGGCGTGACCGTCCGCGGCCCGGCATCGAGCAGGCGGGACACCCGCGGCGCGTCCCGCAGGTAGGGCCCGAGCCGGTCCTCCAGCGTCGGGCGCCGCAGCACCGGCAGCCGCGACACGGCCAGCAGCACGCCACCGCCGCCGACGAGGCCGAGCAGCGCCCCACCCGCCGCGCTCACGGCACCGCCCGCGGCGGGCACAGCCCGGTCACAGCCACGAGCGGGGACGGTAAGGCCGTACGACTGAAGGGACAAACGGGGCGGTCACCCCCTGTGGACGACCACCCGTCGGTGTGCCGGCCCGTGACCGGCTTGACACGGGGCGGGGCTGGGGCAGCAATGGGCCCGATGGCTGAGCAGACAGATGCCGCCGGGGGCATCGACGACCCGCTCGGTCCCGTGCTGGCCGCGGTCGGCCCGCGGCTGCGGGCACTGCGCCAGCAGCGCGGCGCGACCCTGGCGCAGCTCGCGGCGGCCACCGGCATCTCCATCAGCACGCTGTCGCGGCTGGAGTCGGGGCGGCGCCGCCCCACGCTCGACCTGCTGCTCCCGCTCGCCCGTGCGCACCAGGTCGCTCTCGACGAGCTGGTGGGCGGGCCAGCGACGGGCGACCCCCGCGTCCACCCGCGGCCGCTCACCCGCCACGGCATGACCTGGCTGCCGCTGACGCGCCGCCCGGGTGGCCTTCAGGCCTACAAGATCATCCTGCCGGTGCAGCCTGTGCCCGCGGATCTGGAGCAGCAGGTGCACGTCGGGTACGACTGGCTCTACGTGCTCTCCGGCCGGCTCCGCCTGCTGCTCGGTGAGCACGACCTCACCCTCGGTCCGGGCGAGGTCGCGGAGTTCGACACCCGTACGCCGCACTGGTTCGGCAACCCTGGGCCGTCGGCCGCCGAGGCGCTCGCCATCTTCGGGCCGCAGGGCGAGCGGCTGCACATGCGCGCCCGGCCGGCGCGCCGGTGAGCGACGCTGCGGGGAGCGACGCTGCGCTCAGCGGCGCAGGCGTGGGGCGGTGTCGGCGACCGGGACCGTCGTACCGCTCAGGTCGAGCTCCTCGTGACGCAGCGCAGCGCGCACGCCCACCTCGCCGTCGACCGGGACGACCTCGACGCGGACGCGCTCGTAGGCCCGGGTCGCCAGGCTGACCGTCGGCACCTCCTCGTGCAGCACGATGACCTGCGGCTCCTGTGCCCCCACCGGCACGTCCGCGGCCGGCTCGTCGTCGGCGAGAGCGACCTGCTCGACGACGAGCTCCTCCCGGCGGACCCTTACCTCGACGTGGCGCGTCTCGGTGACGATGCGGGTACGGACCCGCACCCGCTCGACGCCCACCCAGCGGGTGCCGACGTGCAGGCGCTCCTCGGACAGGACCAGCTCGGGGGGACCGTCGGGGGCGACGTGGTCGGTGCTCATGACAGCGTGATCGTGGCACGCCGGTTGCGCTGACGACCGGCGGCGGTGCGGTTGTCGCCCACCGGGTCCTGCTCGCCCCGCGCCGTCGTCGCGTAGTGCGTCCGGCCGGTGTCGCCGACCGCCGCCTTGAGCGCCCGGAGCACGTTGTCGGCACGCTGCTGCGAGAGGACCTTGTTGGCCGGTTGGCGGGCGATGTGGTCGGTGAAGCCGGTGACGATGACCTGACCGGGCTTCTTCGCGCGGATCTCGGCCGCTGCCTGCGCGACGGCCCGCTGGCCCTGCGCCGTGATGGCCGAGCTGCTCTCGGCGAAGAGCACGGTGCCCGCGCTGCCGGCAACCGCGTCGCGTCCGCCCGCTCGGTGTGCGGTCACCGTGCCACCGCCCACGAGGCCCCCGACGGCGAAGGTCGGCGCCGGGGCCGGCGGTGGGGCGACGACGGTCGTGGCCGGCGCAGGTACGGCGCTCAGCGGCGCGGTCACGAGCGGCGGCGGGGTGGCGAGCGGCGGTGCGCTCGGCGCCACGCTGGTGGGCGTCACCACCGGCGCGGTGGGCCTGGGGATCACGATCGCCGGGTTGTCGCCCTTGCCGTCGCCGCCGCGCAGCAGGAGGTACAGGAGCAGCGCAAGGGCGAGCAGACCGAGCAGCAGCCACGGTCCGAGCGCGCGCCGCTTCGGCCGGTCCCGCACGGCGCCGGGCCTCGCCCCCGGCGGCAGTGGGTGCGGCGTCACGGCCGAACCTGCGAGGCCCGGTGAGCAGCGCTCTCGTCGTCGCCCGACGCCGGTCCGGCGAGACCGCTGCCGGCCGCCAGGCCCTCGGTCTCGAGCACCTCTCTCCCGAGCTGCGTGGCCACGGTCGCCGTACCGTCCACCGCGACCGTGTCGAGGCGCACCCGCTCCACGGCCACCGTCTCGGTGCTGAGCACGGCTCGCTCCGCGTGCAGGGTCACGTCGATCTCGGCTTCCTCGATCGGCCGCCCGGTGAGGGTTCCGTCAGCGATCGCCTCGCGGACCACGGCGACCTCCTCGTGCACCAGCGGCAGGGTCGTGCTCACCTGCTCGCAGACGACGTGCTTGCGCAGCCGCGCGGTGCCGATGGTCACCGACTCGACGCCCACCCGCGCCTGCTCCTCGTGCAGCGTGAGGGCACCCGCGGGCTCCGCCGGGGGCGTGCCGGTGCCCGCGACGGCAGCGGCAGCAGCCGTGGCCGTCTGCCCCGTCCACGGCACGCCGAAGTGGTCGAAGAGGTGGGCCTCGGCCTCGGTGCTCAGCGCGACGTCGGGGTCGTGGTGCGGCGCCGAGGCGACGACCTCCTTGGCGTAGGGCACCCGCAGCCCGCCCTCCGTCACCGTCGCGTTGACGAGCGGCACGAGCATCTCGTGCAGGCCGAAGAAGCCGGTCCGCACCGCTGCCCACTCCGGGGCGCCGTGCTCGACGTCGAGGTAGACGGCGCTGACCTTGCCGAGCCGGCCGCCGTCGCGGTCGAGGACGGGCAGGCCGTGCAGGTGCTCCGGGTCCATCAGGCGGGGCTGCGTCACGCGGAGCCTGTGCCCCACCGGGCTGCGGGCACTCCCCGGCCGGTGAGACGAGCCCGTAACCCAGAGTTAGCAGCACCCGGCGCAGGACCGTGGCCGGGTGCGTGCGAGACCACCCGGGTGACCCGCTCCCGCTCCCTCGCCGCCGCCCTGGTGCTGGCCGTCGCCCCGCTCGCTGCCCTCGTCGCGGCCGCTCCCGCGGATGCCACCCCAGCCGATGCCGCCCCGCCGGTCGTCTCGACCGGCAGCCCCGACCCGGCTGTGCCTGGGCCGTACTCCTCGGTGCGCGACGTCTACGACGCCGGCGTGACCGAGGTCGGCGGTGGCCCGACGCGGGAGGAGATCGAGCAGGAGCTCAACGGCGACATCTTCATCCCGCAGGGCACGACCGGGCCGATGCCGGTGATCCTGCTGGAGCACGGGCGGCACGCCACCTGCACCATCAACGGTGTCGTCTTCCAGGTGAACGAGCTCGGCGACCCCTGCCCGAGCACCGCGGTCACCGAGCCGATCAACAGCTACGCCGGGTACGACTACCTCGCCACCCAGCTCGCGAGCCACGGCTACCTGGTCATGAGCGTCGATGCCAACGGCGTCAACACCTACGACGACGCGAGCCTGTCCCCCTTCGGCGATGAGGGTGCCTACGCCCGGGCGCAGATCGTCAGCAAGTCGCTCGACCTGCTGGCCGCCTGGGATGCGGCGCCCACCACCAGCGCTGTGGGCAACGCGCTCGTCGGCCGGGTCGACCTGTCGCGCATCGGCGTGATGGGGCACTCCCGCGGTGGCGAGGGCATCAACGCCTTCGTCGCGTACAACAAGACCCGGCCTGCGGACCAGGCGGCTGCAACGCAGGCGAGCACGCTCGACTTCGGCCCGCGTTACCCCGGGCTCAAGGCGGCCTTCGCGCTGGCGCCGATCGACGCCGCGGCGCAGGCACCGACCGGTGTCGCGATGGGCACGCTGGTGCCCTACTGCGACGGTGACGTCTCCGACCTGTCGGGCACCAGGCCCTTCGAGCGGGAGGCGACGGCCAACAGCGCGGCAGGCTTCCCGAGCGTGCTCTACGGCGTGCAGGGCACCGACCACAACTTCTACAACACGGTCTGGGCGAGCGGCGACGACGACGCCGGTGACGCCGACAGCGCCTGCGGCACAGGGGCCGGCAGCATCCGGCTCACGCCGACCGAGGAGCAGGCCACCGCGTCCGTCCTCATCGCCGGCTTCCTGCGTCGCTTCGTCGGACCTGAGCCCGACCTCGAGCCGCTGGTCACCGGCGCCGCACACCTGCCCGCCTCGGCCTGCCCCACGGCGCACGCGGTGAGCTGCGACCAGGAGGTGGCGACGAGCTACATCGCCCCCGCACCGGAGCGCCGCGTGCTCGCGGCCCCCGTACCTCCGGTGACGTGCCGACGACCGCGACCGGCTTCACGACCGACTCGACCTGCACCCCGGCCAACAACGGGACCGGCTGCCCTGCAGCTCCTACCGGTACGGACACCGCCTTCATCGACCGGTCGACGACACCGCAGCGCCACCTCGTCTACGACGGCCCGGCGACGCTCACGGCCGACCTCGCCGGTGCCGGTGACGCCAGCGCGTACGCCGTCCTCACCCTGCGGATGGCGGCGAGCTACACCGACACGGCGCGCAACCCGCAGGCCGTGAGCAAGGACGTCGCGGTGACCCTGACCGATGCGGCCGGGCGCTCCGCGACGTTGCCCGCCGCCGCCTACGCCGCCGGCACCCTGGTGCCGGAGCACTACAGCGGCACCGGCGGTCACCCGGAGGTCGTGCTCGGTGACGTGCGGCTGCCGCTCGCCGACTTCACCGGTGTGGACACCGCCCACCTGCGGTCGCTGACGCTGGGCTTCGGTGGCTCTGAGCAGCGCGGCGACGTGCAGCTGGCCGACATCGCCTATCAGGAGCCGTCCGCCGTCGGCCCGGTGGCCGCGCGGCCCGAGGCGCCGGTCGCCGCGCTGCTCCCGCTCGTCGGCCTCTCCCTGGCTGGCGCGTTGGTGCTGCGGCGCAGACGGACCGTCCACTAGGCCACCTCGACGGAGACCGGTACGGCGGTCAGCACCGCCGTCCCGGACAGCGGGTCGAGCTCGGCGTCGTCGGTGAGCACGTTGACGTTGATGCCCGGGTGGGCCGCCGCCACCGCCTGCCGGGCAGCGGGATCCATGTGCCCCCAGCCGTGCGGCAGGCTCACGACGCCGGGCATGAGCGTGTCGCTCACCTCCACCGGCGCGAGCAGCGAACCGACCCGTGACGTCACCCGGGCGTGCCCGCCGTCGGCGAGCCCGAGGCGGCGCGCATCGTCAGGATGCACCTGCAGCGTGCACCGGTCGCGGCCCTTCACCAGGAGCGGCAGGTTGTGCATCCAGCTGTTGTTGGAGCGCAGGTCGCGTCGCCCGACGAGCACCAGCCGCTCCGGCTCCAGCTGCCGGACAGCCAGATCCGCACCGAGTCGGTCGAGATCGGCGAGGAGCACCGGGTGCGCCAGCTCCACCATCCCGCTCGCGGTGCGCAGCACCTCGGGCAGCCGCGGTTGCAGCGGGCCGAGGTCGACGCCGTGCGGCGCTGCCTCCAGCGCGGCGAGCGTCAGCCCCTCGTCACCGACCCCCGCGCCCCACGGGCCACCGCGCAGCAGGATGTCGATGACGCGCTCGGGGCCGCGGCGTGGCGCGACGGCCGCGAGGACCGCGGGCACCTCGTACCCCGCCAGTCGGCTCCCGGCGTCACCGCACGCGCGGCCGGCGACCGTGGCGGCGACGAGGTCGTCCCAGTCCTCGATGGTCCCCGGCCAGCCGCCGACCGCCGCGGCGGTGCGCAGCACGACCTCCCACTCGTCGAGCTGCCCGGCGGGCAGCGCGACCGTCGGCGGTGACCAGCGCGCGACGTTGCGCACGGACAACCCGCTGAGCAGCAGGTCGTAGTGCCCGTGCGCCAGCGGGCTGACCGCGGGCAGGACCACGTCGGCCCGGCTGCTCGTCTCGTTGACGTAGGCGTCGATGCTGAGCACGAAGTCCAGCGACGCCACGGCCGCGGTCAGCCGCCCGCTGCCGGGCACGGAGAGCAGCGGGTTGCCGGCGATCGTCACCAGCGCTCGGGTGCGCCGGCCGTCCGCCGCCGGCGTGTCGATCTCCTGCGCCAGGGCCGCGACGGGCGACTCGCCGATGACGACCGGATGCCCCGCGACACGGGTACGACGCACCCACCGCCCGTCGAAGCCACGCCCCCGACCCGGCTCGCCGCTGGTGTTGGCCGAGCCGTGCGCCGGCAGCGCCCACATCACCCCGCCGGGCCGGTCGAGGTTGCCGGTCAGGGCGTTGAGCACGTCGACGAGCCAGCTCGCGCTCGTGCCGAAGCTCGTGGTCGTCGTCCCGATGCGGGCGTAGACGGCGGCCGTCGGCGCTGCCGCCAGCTCGCCCGCCAGTCGTCGGGTGGTCGTGGCGTCGACGCCCGTGACGGCAGCGACCGCCTCGGGGGTGAAGCGCGAGACCGCCTGCGCCACAGCGGCGACACCGTCGATCCACCGGCCCGCCGTACCCGTGTCGACGAGGCGCTCGGCCACCAGCGTCTGCACCATCGCGGCGAGCAGGAAGGCGTCGGTGCCAGGGCGGACCCGGATGTGCTCGTCGGCCGCGTCCGCCGTCCGGGTGCGCCGCGGGTCGATGACGACGAGGCGCCCGCCGCGGGCCTCGAGCGCACGCAGCCGACCGGGCATGTCCGGCGCGGTGAACATGCTGCCGTTGCTCACCAGCGGGTTGGCGCCGAGCACGAGCAGGTGGTCGGTGCGGTCGATGTCAGGCACCGTGACCGAGGACGGCGTGCCGTAGGTGTAGGCCGAGGCGAGCTGCTTGGGCCACTGGTCGAGCGTGCTGGCGGAGTAGCGCGCGGGCCGCCCGAGCGCCTGCAGCAGCGCCGGGAGGTAGGCGTTGCTGAGGTTGTGCACGTTGGGGTTGCCGAGGTAGACGGCGACCGCGTCCGGGTCACCCCCGCGCACGATCGGCCCGAGCCGCTCGGCGATGACGGCGAAGGCCTCCACCCACGTCGCCGGCACCAGCTCGCCGTCGCGCCGCACGAGCGGCGTCGTCAGCCGGTCGGGGTCGCGGTGCAGCTCGCCGAGCGCGACGCCCTTGGGGCAGATGAAGCCATGGCTGAAGGCGTCGTCGGCGTCGCCCCTGACACTGAGCAGCTCGTCCCCGCGCAGGGTGAGGGTGAGCCCGCAGGTCGCCTCGCACAGCGGGCAGACGCGCAGCGCCGTACGGGTCCCCTGCTCGGTCTCGACCGGCCGGGCCTCGAGCGTGGTCATGCGCCCGATGCTGGCACTCAGTGCGCGAGGCCGGGGAAGACCGCGAGCAGCCCGTGCGACACGAGCTCGACCCCGATCGCCAGGATCAGGAAACCGAAGATGCGGGTCAGGGCGCCGACGCCGGTCGCCCCGAGCCGGTCGACCAGCGGCGTCCCGAAGGTCAGCAGCACGCCGACGAGCAACGCCATCGCGAGCGCGCCGAGCACCAGGCCGCCGATCGCCGGCGCGCCGCTCGAGCGGGCCGCCAGCGCGATGACGACGCCGAGCGCGCCGGGCCCGGCGATCAGCGGCATGGCCATCGGGCTGAAGCTCACATCCGGTTTCGCCTGCGCGTGGTCGTGCTCGGCGCTCGACACCGGGCCCCCTCCGTTGCCCCCGCGCACCATGCCGAAGCCCGACGCCGCGACCACCAGCCCACCGCCCACCTGCAGCGCGGGCAGCGTGATGCCGAGCGCGTGCAGCAGTGGACGCCCGACGAGCGCGAAGACGGCCAGCAGGGCGAAGACGGAGATCGCCGTACGGACCGCCTGCCGCCGCTGGTCGGCGTGCGGCTGACCCTGGGTGAGCCCGACGAAGGGCGGCAGGGCGCCGATCGGGTTCATGATGGGGAAGAGCGAGGCGAGGCTGACGAGGAAGCCCTGCGGCAGGCCGTGGATCACGCCGCCACCTTGTCGCAGCGGTCGCGCCCCGGCGACACTGGCCATCGCTCAACCACGCTGGCTACCGCCCGGTGTCACGGCCGAGCACGCGCGGGTCCTCCGGCAGCCGCGCGACGTAGCGCATCACCTGATAGGCGACCGCGCTCATCCCCGCCCCGATGCCCAGGACGATGACCCCCGCCGGCCGGTTGTACGCCGTCACCGCCGCGCTGCTCCCCGTCGCCAACAACAGCAGGACGATCCACGGCGCGGCCACCGCCAGGCGCGCAGCGTTCACCGTCCACCCTTGGCGCACCTCCAGCTCCGCGCGGGTCCGCGCGTCCTCACGCAGGAACGCCGACAACGTCCGCAGCACCGTCCCCAGATCCGAGCCACCGACCTCACGCGCCAACCGCAGCGTCTCGCACACCCGGTCGGCGACCGGGTCGGCCAGCGCCAGCTCGAGCCGGTCGAGCGAGGCGCCGAAGCTGCCCGTCGCGCGGAAGTCCTCGCCGAAGCGGGTGAAGGCCGCCCGCAGCTCGACCGGCCCGCGCACGCCGATGCCGGCGACCGCCTCGGGCAGCGACAGCCCCGCGCGCACCGCCGAGGTCAAGTTGTCCACCACGTCGGGCCACACCTCACGCAGCACCCCCCGGCGCTGCCGCGCCCGGCGCCGCAGCACCGCCACCGGCAACACCCCCGCCGCGCCCACCGCGAGCAGCGCCAACGCGAAGACCTCCGTCAGCACCAACACCAGCAACCCGCACACCACCGCCAGCCCCGCGCTCGCCGCCGCCAGCTGCGCCGGGCTGACCTGCTCCACCCCCGCCTGCGCCAACAGCACCCGCGCCCGGGCCACCCACCCCGGCGCCGTCCGCCCCGGCCGCACCGGCTCCCCCGACAGCACGATCAACAACAACCCCAACCCCGCGACCAGACCCACCAGCACACCCATCAAACCCCCGGCCCGACCGGCTCATCGGCGAGGAGGCGGCGCACGTCGTACCCCGCGTCGGCGAAGCGGTCGGGGTGCGGCGGGTAGCCCTCCGCGCGCACCAACCGACCACCCACCGTGCCGAAGACCGACGCCGCCTCGATGACGTCACCCTCGACGCGGCCGGGAAGCGCCAGCACCTCGGTCACCCGGCGCTGCCCGTCCGCGTGCTTACGCAGATGCACCACCAGGTCCACCGCGCTCGCCACCGTCGGGATCACGAACGAGCTGCTGATGTTCTCCCCCGCCAGCAACGGCAACGTGCACAGCTTCACCACCGCCTCCCGCGCACTGTTCGCATGCAACGTGCACATGCCAGGCAGACCGCTGTTGAGCGCGAGCAGCAGGTCGAGCGCCTCGGCCGACCGGACCTCCCCGACGATGATGCGGTCGGGCCGCATGCGCAGCGCCTCGACCACGAGCCGGCGCAGTCGTACCTCGCCCGTGCCCTCGAGCGAGGGCTGCCGCGTCTGCATCGCCACCCAGTCCGGCGAGGGCAACCGCAGCTCGAAGACCTCCTCGCACGACACCACCCGCTCTCGGGCCGGCACCGCGCCGACGAGGCAGCCGAGCATCGTCGTCTTGCCGGCCTGCGTACCGCCCGCGACAAGGATGTTGAGACCCGAGACGACCGCCGCGTCGAGGAAGCGGGCGCACGCGTGCGTCAGCGTGCCCAGCCCGACCAGCTCGTCCAGCGACGACGCCCGGACCAGGAACTTGCGGATGTTGACCGCCCAGTGCCGACGGGTGATGTCGGGGATGACCACGTGCAAGCGGCTCCCGTCGGGGAGCAGCGCGTCGACGAAGGGCTGGCTCACGTCGAGTCGCCGCCCGCTCGAGCGCAGCATCCGCTCCACCAGGTCGGCGACCTGACCCGGCGCGAGGATCGTCGTGGTCAGCTCGCTGCGCCCCCGCCGCGCGACGAAGACCTTCCCCGGGTCGTTGACCCAGATCTCCTCCACGTCAGGGTCATCGAGGTGGCGCTGCAGCGGCCCGAAGCCGGCCACCGCGTCCCACACCGCGCCCGCCGTACCGCGCCGGTCCAGCAGCGGCGGCAACCCCGACGTCAGCGAGCGGTCCTCGTACTCCG
>JAABUO010002951.1_pt1 | contig 20461 bp, 25 predicted proteins | sample 5559291 | NCBI WGS metagenome assembly JAABUO01 (sample SAMN10711878, study PRJNA513372) | rock metagenome | isolation source: Antarctica rocks | place: Antarctica: Victoria Land, Finger Mt sud
CACTGGGGATGGCCCAACCAGATTTACAGCTGGCCATGTTGCCTCAGACTATGAGGGGAACATGTCCAACTCCCGCAATGACATCACTGGTCCCACACCATGTGCTGCGACCATCACAGCAGACAAAGGAAACACCCTGCCTTTTAACAACCCCCCTCACTACATCACCAATGATTTTGGTGATGTGGTCGGTATTGAACCAGTAGGCACAGGCAGTAGCACATCTGGCTGTACGCCCAATACTGGCCATGCCCAGCACGCAGGTGTTGCTACTACAGGCCACAGCACAGCTCACACCAGTCACCGCCACGGTCTTCATCAAAGTCATGGCAAAGGCACTGCAGCACGTGATGTGGGCTCTGGGCGAGGTACTAGCGGCACTAGCAGTACCTCAGAGGGTATGGGTGCTGGTGTAGCACCAAACGCTGGCACTGGAGGTGCAGACGCCTTTTCTGGTGATGGCCCGCGGTACATCACAAATGAGTATGGTGATGTGCTGGGTACTGAGCCATGTGAGGCACGTTGACACTCTGGCAGGTACAACCAGTGAACACAGCTGCATCAGTCCCAGCCACGCTGGCGTTGTGTCTGAGGGCGGTGAGCAATTGCTTTGACTATGCAGAATGGCTGCCCGGGACCATCCTGCAGAGTATGTGGGTTGCTTTCTGCTATGGTTATCATAATCCATCACCTTGTCTGCAAGTTGCCATTGTGTTTGGTGTGTTTGCTGCATTCAAAGCGGGTCTGATGTTGCAAGATGCAGCAGATATCACATCACCTTCAAGGACTCGTGCATGTATCAGAAGTAGCATTGACACCCCAGAGGCCTAGGCCTGAATATACTGACGCCAATGGTGCGAACACACAGTCTAAACACTTAGTCTGGCAGGCAGCTCAACTTGCGTGTGCAGCAGGAATAATGCATCACAGCGCTGCAGGTTTAACAGCAGGCCTGGGGAGGCCCAGCAGCGTGGGTCCCGGGGCCAAGGTCAGCAAAGCTACCAGGAGGAGCCCATTATGATGCCATAGGCGGCGCACCTGATGACAGAACTGCAAGGCAGAAAATCAAAGACGCCTTCAAGCCTGGTACTAGTGTTGGCAGCCATATCACAATCTGATTGAGTATTTTGAAGCGGTAAATGATGTACACAGCATGGTATCTGTACAAAACTAGTGTCCTGTATGGAGCTGAACAGCTTATGGTCACCCACTCAAGTGCTCTTTGCCATTCAGCAATGTTTCACATGTTGTCTGCTGCTTATTCCTGCCTCTCTTTGTGCTGTTTCTGACAGGGCATGCAATTATGCCCTTTTTTGTGCTCAAAGGTTGTGACAACTGTTCTGACGATCTGTATTTGCTTGTGCTCGGACTCTGTTTATCTGAAACGTGGGCTGAGAGCAATGTCCAGGAATGATTTGAACTTGTTGTGTGCATTCCTGTTTTGGCACTCAGATGATTATTTACCACTTGCATGTACGCTGCATTAGACAGGTAACTTCCAGTATACGCCACAGGTACACATGAGACGTGCACGAATGCATGTTGCCATTGAAGTGCTTTAAAATGGTCTCCTCCAATGCATGCATCAGGATCACGCATTTTGCTTGCACCAAACTGGCATAGCTGACACGTCCAATATACTCATCGCTGAAAATGCCAGCACCAGGATCACACAGCTCACTGCATAGAAAGCACATTCCTTTTACTGGAATGACCACTACCACTTGTAGCACCATACATATCAGTAGAGGTGTACAGGTGTATGGAAACATCCTTGGTGGCATACAATTAGAATGATTGATTACGTTGCAGACAATCACAGAGAGGGCAAGCACTGCAGCACATTATTCACTCAACGAGTGAACCTTCTTCACATTGCGGCGTACTTAGGTCCTTCAATGTACCCTACCTCAGTTGCACCACCAATATCCTGACTATCTGGTCTCCACACATGTTTGAGCATGTCCGTCACCACATGCCTCATTCACCCATCCATCCACTCAACCACGAAATCATTCATCCACGCTGATGCTGAATGTGTTTGATGCCAGTGTGCAGTGGAGATTCAGCTGGGATATTTTTGACATGCTGTTGCGCAGTGTTATGAAAAGCAGCCCTGGAGTGCTCATTTGTGTCATGGTGCAACCACACAGCAACTGGACCTTATTGCTCTGGTTGGGTTTACTTACTTTACTGGTTGGGGCCACTGGCTTGGCCATCTAAGCTTGCTACGTCTGTGATTGTCAGCTGGCAGTTGTAAATTTGGCAAAATTGCCATCATCCACAAAAAGAGAAGTCTACAACCAGGCAACACCCCAGTGATATGTTGCAGCTGGGCTTACAAGGCTGTGTCCCCACTGCAAGCATTTTAAACCTCTTGCTGCAGTGATGGATATATGTGCATGCCCTATGCGCATGGCATTGACCATGGCAACACCTGCCAGCAATGGCTGCTGTCACCTGCTATCTCTCCACCATTTGTGCAGTCTGTTGCACTCAAAGCTGTTGCAGTCTGTTGCACTCAAAGCTGTTGCATAACATCAAACACAACAGGGCTGGCAAACTTGCTGTACAGCAGCACCATCAGCAAGCCTCCACACTATTGCTCATCCTGGTGGTGCATGCACTGGCGCCTCAACCCTGCTGGGTCAGTTTAGTGGACATCAATTGTATGCTTGCACACCACACCTCGCAATTGCTTCTCAAAACTCATATTGACCCTGCTGGGACAGCCACTAAGGCAGGCCACAGGGTGGCGCCAGGCAGCCTGTCAGGAGTCCAAAGACATGTATACACAGCTACAGCAGCCTGGGCGCACTAATCCTCAACTCTGGGCACATAATAAGGCACCCCAGTTCACCTTGTTATGTACCCATATCTACAAAACAACTACTGCCAAGCAAGCTTGAGAGCAGAGGCAGCAAAAACACTCTTCTCAGGCGAAGACCATACCATGCTGGAGCAGCTCTTGGCCGAGCAGTAGCAGGTCACTAGCAGGGACACTCCACTAAAAAGGTCCAGGATGCCTAATTTGTTGGACGGCACGGCAACAAAGCCTCAAAGACCTTAACATTGGCAATTGAGGCTGAGCGCTCACATATGTCAACAACAGCCATCATGTATAGACACTGGTTACGACACTTCCGGCTGGCTGTCAGCTGTACATCAATGGTGTCACAAAACATAGATTGTACAGACTTCACGCTGTCATTGTAAAGGGAAGTGATGTGCAGAAGGTCACACGTAGACCCCCTACATTGTCAGGTGCAGCTGTGTGTGCAACAGTGTGGCTGTGTAATACAGTGAAACGTAAGCCATAGCAAGTTGTGCTGTTGTGTGTGATGTCGGGACACAGTCTTGTGTGCTAATAACTCAGTGATCAAATCTAATCTGCGACCACTGGATGTGTGCCAACAGCGCCAAGCCAACTACTCAATAAGTGTCACCTTATCAGTATGATAATGTATGTTCACATATAGTTTGCAAGGGTTGGGGAAGCTGTACAGATCCTGCAGGCCCACCTGCTCTAGATGAGAAACCGCAACCCGTGTACTTAACGTGAAGGGCAGTACAGAATGGACTGCCGAGCCGCTCAGAAGAGCAGTCAAACTAGTCTGCAAAGAGGATAAGGCATAACCAGGGCAAGACTTTGCGTGCCAAAGAAGACCAAGACGCCGGCAAGATGTGTGAGTATCACTGACTTCCAGCGCGGAAAGTCTGCACCGTCTGCCTTTCTATATCCAAGGCCGTTCACGTATCGCCCTTCGGTCCATCCAAGGACGTCAAGCTACACAAGCGCCTGTCTGTAACTGTAGAGCAGATGAACAGTAGGCCAATTTGGTGATCGGTAAGCAAAGAAGGCGGGCAATAAACGCAGGATGCAGGTCACATCCCTTCAGCACAGGTGCTTGCAGCCCTCGAGTGTCTGTGCGCCATCCCGCAAAGCAGGCAGATACTCGGTAAGATAGGTCGACGTGTTCTTGGTAGTTGTCCCAATACCGCGCCAATTTCGCGAAAATGGTAAGAGGTCAGTGTGTAAACTCTGTAGGCAGCAACGCGGAGCAAGGCGACCTGCAAAGCTGCTTCGGCTCAGGATGTCGATCAGGTGTCGGCAGACGGAAGTTCCGCCAGCGTAAACCCAATGGAGTTTGAGGAACTGAGCGACATTATCAAGTGAGTCTTGTGTATGCGCGACCGCTACTCAAAACATAATGACTGTCGCTGGACGTGCTGCCTGGAGGCACAAGATAGCCTGGCATGTATTCCACAAGGCTTGAACACAAAGATTCTGAGCCGAAATGCTTCATTGCAGCAAGCAGCTTGGTGACAGGCGGTGGTTCCTTCATCTGCATACATATGCCTACTTGTGCATTTACTGGTCAGCAAACCGCTGTGCAAGTCACGTAGCATGTGGTTATTCGGACCAAGTCATGATGCTTAGCCTGGAAGTGGCTGTGGCAAATCGTAAGCATCTGTACTGTGCACTCTGTCATGCAGGATGGTACACTCAACAGACATTGTAGAGTTTGAGTTGAGAAGCAAGAAGTTTAGTCTAGCAGTGCGCAAAAAGGAAGCTGTGGTGCAACCTGAGCCTATGTACTTGCCGGTATGTAGCACCAGAGCCTTTGAACAGTTCATATGATCTGCACTGCACTGCTCAGGTGCAACAACACATAAAGCTCAGAATGGTATTTGTAAGTGACATCAAATTGCCAAAGAAACGTACAGCTGCATTGATGCAGCTCAGCGCACATTATAATATACCCTTGTCACAAGTCACAACCATTACCAGTCATACAGATTGCATGCTTATACTGAACCTGCCATTGCACCTTGTGCCACCTGAAGGGATGATTTGCTGCAGCTACCTATGTCTGCATGCTCATGTCCATCATGCACATCAGGGGTGTCGCCTATGTTAGGTGGTGAAGCCTTCTTTGCTTTCCAATCCACACAGCATGTGGTACACAGGGCCCTCAAGGTGGCGGACCCTCTTCCTACCAACAGTACCAGAGTCAGCCACAAGGCATTGCAGCTCCACCTCCCCCAGCCCCTCAGACTGAGAAGGCCCCCAGCGGTGGCGGAGGGGGAGGCAGTAGCTCAGGCAATGGCTCTGCACCTGCTGCAGAACCAGCTGTAGAAGGCTACAAGGCAAGTAGTCACACTAAGTCATGTCCTGCTGCTCACAACAGAATGTGTGCAGCAGCAGGACATATGATAATCTCAAGGTATGCTCACAACAGAGTGTGTGCAGCATACCTTGAGATTATCATATGGTTAGTATGTTTACGCACATGGGGATGGTTATGTGGTCCATCACCGTGTGCTTTTGAGCTGCAATGTGATTGACATAACACCTGGCTAGCTACACAGTTGAGCAAGTCTTCTTTAGTTGGGCACGTGACAGCACCCATTGCACCATGCTGCACACATCAATGCAAACATACAACAATGTAAACTTTTCTGGCATGACAACATATGAGCGTTAGGGATATGTATGAGCAGATGCTCATCCTTTGCAGGACACTTGCAAAGTGTCGTCTTTATGCTGTATGGTCAAGGGTCCAACATGTGTGCAGATGGCATCCCCCATGGCAGGCAGCTTCTACAGAGCCCCCGCCCCTGGAGAGCCCTCCTTCTGCAAGGAGGGAGACAAGGTCACCAAGGGGCAAACAGTTTGCATCATTGAGGCAATGAAGCTCATGAATGAAATAGAGGTGACAGCAATTGTCATACATCGTGCTCCTGCTCTTTCTATAGTATGGTCAGCCATCAATCCTTCCAATGGGGCGTCTTTGCAGCGATATTTGCGCATGCTGTGTGTGTGGCATACTCTGTGCAATCAGTCAGAGTATTATTGTTGTCAAGTCAGTTGCTTTTATGTTGACCTTACAGGCTGATGTGAGTGGAACTATTGTCAAGTGGCTTGTTGAGAATGGGGCTCAGATTACTCCTGGACAGGTGAGTTTGATCTGCAGTGCACACTGCAGTGAAAATTGTGTTTGAGCATGGTTTTAGCGTTCATGGCCTACTTTACACAATGCAGTCGGTATTGCTGTCATGCCTGAGATGGCTGTCCTGTTAGTCTTGAAGATGGTGCTGAGGTGATCATGCTGACTGTCAATCATATGTATACAGGAGCTGTTGGTCATCAAGCAATAAGCCAACTGACCTTCATTTACGTAATGAGGAGTGTGTGAAATTAGCCTACTACATTGGTGATTGCTTCAAGCATGTAGTTGCTTTGTAGCAACACCCTTCTTGTTCAGTAGCGTGAGAGCAGTCCTTATGCACTAACAGATGCCAGTGAGGGACTTGAGTGAACAGTAGTAGCTTTGTATAATATCTGAGTGGCAGACAAACCAGCCTGTCTATCGCCAGCTTATATGAAAAAGTTGTATACAGCAGAGCAGCTAGCAAATCAGTTCTCAATGCTATAGCTAATGGCATTGGGCACTAACCTTGTAGCTTTGGTGGTGATGTTGGCCCGCCATTGCACGATAGCTGGTGCGTGTTCCACCAGTGCTCACTCTCTGTTAATCCCCAGCCGGGGCAGCAAGAGAGACTAACTGTGCATGCAACATTCATTTGTCATGCCGGGGCATTCGATCTGCAATTCGGGTCATTCATGTGACCAAAAGCAAAGTGATGCACTTCTGCTGAGCGTCCTGGCAGCCGAATGTACCAGCTGTTTCAGCATGGTGTCTGAAAACGCAGCCGAAAACAATCCGCCGAACGGTACTGACATTCCTTCGCACAAGTGCTGCTTGGGCATGTTGTATTACAGCCAATCGATACATGACAAGGGCAGAAATCCGGTACGATCTCGGTTTGTGCGGCCTCAAATGCTGTCTGGAAGGTTTGAATGTGTTCAGAACCGTGCATCGCCGCAGGTATGCGCGGGCATCCGCAGCAAGCACCTGACGTCTTCCGACCTGGCACAACTACCACCAGAAAGCATACCCGCTGGGGAATTTAAGGCATGCACCGCTTTGAAGCATGTCTAGGAATCACAAGCACGTGATCAGGTCTCCCTACAGAGCATTGTTGTCATTCCTCTCAGTTTGGACTGCCTGCAGTATATGTGTATGGGGTACAGCTTGCACGCTGATAGGCTGAAAAATAAACAGAGAACTGCAACAGACCACACCAGCGACTCAATAGACTTGCCATACTGTGAGGGCATCCAGGTAGTAGAATGTGCAAGCTTCAGCATCAATGGTCCCAGATGTGTCTTCAGTCTGAATGTCATGAACGTTGTCAGGTTGTAATGGCAACAGAGACACAGCGCAGCCCAATGCTGCAAACAGAGGCCAGTCAAGAAGGTGAGAGTATGCCCTTTTTGCAGCGCTACAGCACAGGACAACATCACTGCAAGCTGTCCTACTTGCTCTCGTTGTGCACCAATGCAAATGCAGCTTGATGCACCAAGCTGCATGAAAGTAAGTATCAATCTTAACTGTGCTGTGGCCCCTGCAGCTGCCAATCAGCAGGCACCTGAAAGACAAGCGCCTCTCACAGCCAGAAAGACCTACAGTAAGTCTGGTATGCTGGGTCTTCACGCTGCAGGACTTGAAACGAACTTAGTGTTCTTTGGGCTTTCACAAACTGTGTCTGAGGTTGGCGTTGGCTGCAGCTGGGGCCCAACCAGACCACAATGTGGGTGGTGTCAACCTTGGAGACTTGTCAGAAAGGTGGAATTGCTGACTCCTGATCGCTTTTGAGACGTGCAATTAACCATGCGTATGGCCATGTGCAGCTCTGTGTGGCAGCAAATGTCATGCTGCCTGTTTGGCACCAGCAGCTGTGCGCAGGTCCAAGCATTTTAGCATATGCAGAACTACACAGCCGTTTCATGATGAGGCTTGGCATGCATGTCAGTGTAGCCTCAATGGCTTCTGCTGCAGGTTCATAAAAACATCTGGTAAGATTGTTGACAAGATGGGCAGTAATCTGGGCCAGATTGCAACAACAGCAAAACAAGCAGCTGATAAAGTTGGAGAGCAAATTTGGGGCAAAGGTCGTGACCATTGACTGTGTGCACCCTCTGCGTGACATGAAGGGTATCAAGATGACCAGTGCACACCACACATCAGACTATAAGCTGGATGTTTTGTTTCCAGAGGTTTCTCAAATTCGTTACATCCATTGTGTTGCAAGCACTGTTACAACTCAACAATAGTACGACTCACATCAGTGTTATGCACATGTGCACTCGTGTAGGGCTGCACCTTCAGCTTCGATATGCCAGCAGTGCCAAGGGCACAGTGAGCCAGCTGAGCAAAGACTGCTGTATGACCTCAAAGACCATGATTTCATCTGGAAAGACTGGGGGCCCGTGCCTAAATAGGTTGCTTTGACATTCCAATCGGGATTCCTGAGTCAGATGTCTGTGGCCGTGCAGCTTGGACATGCGTAGCGCATTGCACAGTCCGATGGCAGGCAACATGATTGTGTCCGGCTCAAAGTGCCCATCTAGTCATAGATTGGCCCGCAACAAGGTCCTCGGCGGTCGCCTCCCAGGTATGATCTGCAGGCTGTCACGCTGTAACCTTGTGACTCGAAGCGGAGGCTGTCGACCGATCAATGGATGCATGCTGCAGCGCCATTTGCAGCAGGCGAGAAATGCTCGCACTCTCGAGGTCATGCTCGTCAGCAGCACGTCGCCACCTGCTGTCAAACAAGTGAGGCAGAACAGGTCGTCAATAGGAGAGGACTGCTGTCTGCTGGAGTAACATTGGCTGCTGCAGCACAGCTGCAATCTGCAAGCCCCGCAAATGCTCTTGTGGTGTCTAAAGAGTGGGAAAAGGCACGTCGTTTCACTGAAGCAAGGCTGCAGACACTGTAGGCCAGCTGATACACCAGTGCCACGTTTGTGCAGGTGGACCTCCCAGTTGATCCTGGAGTGGTGTTGCTCGACATAGCTTTCACTGGGAATGATGCAAACCATGGTATGCCCAGCAGCATCAGCATTCCCTTGTTGCACAGGCCTAAGCAAGCAAGCTGCAAAGTTTTGACAATACATGAAACATTTTGAGTCAAGCAGCTTTTCATAAGTACCAACAGATTCTTGCACACGCAGGCTTCTTGCTTGGGACACGACAAACGCTGTTAGAAACTAAAGACGGAGGCAAGTCTTGGAACCCGAGGAAGGTGGCAGCTGCGCAAGATGAGGGCTTCAATTATCGTTTCAACTCAGTCAGCTTCAATGGAGAGGAAGGTTGGATTGTGGGAAGGCCAGCTATATTGCTGCATACAACAGATGGTGGCACAAACTGGGAAAGGGTCCCCTTGTCTGCCAAGTTGCCAGGCAACCCTATCCTGGTTCATGCCTTGCCAGGAAAGTCTGGCCAAGCAGAGCTGACCACAGATCAGGTCAGCCTGCTTCAGATTGCAGTTTCTCTCAAAACCGTCAACCTGGTGTCAACCTGAGACTCAAGAGATTATGGAAATCAGAACCCATAAAACTCACAGACTGTCAAACTATCATTAGCCATCTTGATGCAGCTTCAGCTTATGCTTTGATCAAATGAAGTCCGTAAGTGTGTGCAGGGTGCAATCTATGCCACCGACAACGCAGCATACAGCTGGTCAGCTGCAGTACAGGAAACAGTAGACGCCACCTTGAACAGAACAGTGTCATCAGGTATCAGCGGTGCCTCCTACTATGAGGGGACCTTCTCCACCATTCAGCGCAGCCCTGCTGGAGATTACGTTGCTGTCAGCTCGCGAGGTGACGCACACAACTTGCATTTTGATTTTCAGCAGCAGCATCTTGTACTGCATGCTGGGAGGCTCATCCTGTGACTGCAAGGAAGATCAACATCGTCAGAGGTGCTGGGCAGCTCATTCAAAACATGTCCAAAAGTAGCCACAAAGTGTCCTAGTTTTAGATCAACAAATGAGCGTTCTGGAACAGATTGCCTGCTGACTGTTAAGAAACAAAGCTCCCCTTCAAAATCCCACCAAATGGCACCAAAATGCTGAAAATCTGTTACATGTTTGGTTGCAGGCAATTTCTACCTGACATGGGCACCTGGTCAGACCACGTGGCAGCCACACAACAGGCCGGCTGCCAGGCGAGTGCAGAGCATGGGGTGGACGCCTGCTAGTGAATTGTGGCTGTCAGTGCGAGGAGGTGATCTCTTCATCAATGACAAGTCAGGTCCAGCATCAGAGGCCTTCAGCCAGGCGAAACTGGGATCAAGAGGTTTTGGCATCCTAGATGTTGGGTAAGCCTGGGCATGTGCTGCATCTTACAATGGAATGTATATAATCAGAACTTAGTTGGAAAGGGTGCGTCTGCAACAGCTTAGTGTGTGTGCTTATGCAGATTCCGTAATGATCAGGAAGGATATGCTTGCGGTGGCAGTGGCAGTTTGTTCAGGACAGACAATGGTGGTAAGTCTTGGAAGCGAGACAGGTCTACAGATCAGGTTGCTGGCAACCTGTATGCAATCAAATTCACCGAAAAGGGTATTGGTTTCATCTTGGGAAATGATGGAATTTTGCTGAGATACATTGGTTGATCAAAGCTGTGAACATAGTCAAGGTGTGGCAACCAAGTAAGTGTTGTGTTTCTGTGCCATTAATGCCAATATTGCACTATACTCTAGTTCTGGCAGAGCCAAGCTGTTCAATGTTATTCAGCAAGGTTCTCAACACATGTCTTCCAGTGGTGGTCATAAAGCGTACACCAACATCGCTTGCTGTTCTCAGTAATGCTCCATGCATATTATCGACCTCAAGACCAACGGACCAGAAATTATACCTGGTGCAATTCAATCATGAAGTGATTTTCGATAGTGATACTCATACAAAACAACCAATGTCCTGAACAACACCAAGCGGTTGTCACAGAATCCTTGTGCTAACACATGAAACTGTACATGAAGCGCAAGCAGTCGTCCAGCGGGTTTGCTGACTTCAAAGCAACTGTAGAAATATCAACTTTTGAGATGATGTCACTGCCCCCGCTGCGTACTATGTCCCCAAGCAGTAACCCAAGTGTTGTGAGTCAGTATTACGGTAGCAGCTTTGTAGTACTATACATGAGAAGCTGACGACCAGAAAAGAGCTACTCAAAATTGGCTTGAAATCAGCCTATATCAGCTCATGCATGCCCCAGGTTGACTTTGTACATCAAGGGATCAACAGCTCCCTCAGAAGAAGTATGGTACACAGACAAGTATCCAGTAGTGGCATATACAGACCAGACGCAAATTCAAAATCACAGCATGTGAATGAGAGAAAAGGGTGTCATGGCTGACATGCTGCTTGTATGGCGGACGATTGGCACGCGCCCTGGGGACTGCAGAGACTGCTGCAGGTTGATGACCTGCATCATCAATTGTACTGAGAAGCATATTCATATCCAACTTATCAAGATTTGAAAGAAATGTCCAACAAAGGAGAACTGCACATGCCAATGATGACTGATGAAAAGCTGCTTGAGTCGATATGAACCTGTCAGCACTCACCTTCAGCAATAGCCTGCTGAGCTCAGTGTTGCTGCTGTTGACCTGCTTGTGAAGTCTGTGCCCCTTCATGATATACAGCCCCAGGGCTGCTGACACCAAGCCCAGAGCTCCAGCCAGGGCCCAGTGGAGACCATCAAGGCGGTGTAAGGAGGACTTAGAGGCAAACATGGCCATAGGGCCGCCATACAGTAAGGCAGGGGATGGCAGGCAACCATATGCAGAAGCTGTCCAAGCCTGCATTAGACAGTTCTGCAGGTCAGACACTTTGATTTCATCTGCTTTATATCACAGTAGAGTTGAACACCAGCTGATGGTGCCTGCTGCACATGACAAGTTAATGAAAGCCGGCCGTGAGCAAGGCAAAGAGTTTGACAACCTGGAGCAGACAGCGCAGTGAAAGCAGAGTCAAGGTTTTCATTCAGCCCACAACACAACCACATAGATGGTGCATAAAGAAGTGTAAGGGCTGAAGCGCAGGGCTGACCTGAGCGGTGGACAAAAGTTGACCCAGACGCTGATGCAAAAAAGCTGCAAAGCCAGAAGCATTGGTGTATTTCTGAAAAGATGTTGCCTCTGCAGCTGCCTCCTGCACGCCAGTCTTCTCCTTGTGGTTTGTGCTGTTTCTTTGCAACACAAACTGCACAGTTATGTCAAGGTCTGTCACATGCAACAACATTGTTCTCAAAGGAGCAGGGGGCAGAAAGATAGTGACAGCTGGGAAGAGCACTCTGCACGAGATGACACCGCATCGTGCACTGTCTGTGAGAATTCACCAGTCTGAGCGAACTCTCCTAGATTGAATATACAGATTTGCTGTGTGTGACATATGCTGGGCAGGTCAGCAAAAGCATCAGCCTGCTCTGGTGAGAAGACACAGTGTAGGAGTTGTTTGTATGTCATGTTATGGCTCCACCCATACAGATGTGCATACCTGCGCAGCCTTCTCCGCTGCAGCACTATCAGCAACAGCTGCCTCCTCAAAAACCTCACCCTGGCCCTCGGCAATATCCTCTGACAGCTGTCGGGCCACATCCAGAATCTGGTCGGCCTGCTGAGACAACTCACTGAGTGGTGATGCTGGCTCTGAGACACGCTCTGCTGGCACAACTCGCATTGCAATCTCATCTGATGCACCCTGTGCTGCATCCACTTCATCATCAGTTGCCAAGGCGTCCTCCATGTTGATGAAGGACCCATCTGACATGAAAGACAGCTCTCCAATGGAGTCATACACAGGAAAGCCCAGTGCTGGCTGGCAGGAATGGGGAGAGGTACCAGCATCTGCACCATCTGTACCTGCCTCTGTGCTCTCTGAGGCTGGCTTGATGTTGACTGTAGTGCCTGCTTGCATGGATGCATGTGTTGAGGTGGGCAGATTCTCACTGATCGCATCCTGACCCTCAGCTAATTTGAGACCCTCTTCCACTGCAAGGTGGGTTTGGTCTGTTGGAACTTGTTGAGCAGGGTCTACTTCCCTACTAAAAAGCTCAGCAACAATTTTTTGTGCTTCAGCCTGCATGCAAAAAATGCGGCCTTGCAATTTACATCTTGATGAAGGTCCTGTTGGTGAAAAAAGAGTGTCCTCGTTTGCTTGTCCAGAACAGCAGAAGCGCGCAGTGTACAGCAGAAAATGCATGCAAGGCCTACACTCAATGCCTCAGCATACAAATACTTAAGTATTGCTGCAGTAGCACTCTGTCGTGTAGGACACAAGGTGAGGGAAGGGCAATGTGCACAGTATGATACTAGCATTTGAAGTCGATAACATGTGAAGGGAGAGCAGTGACTGTTTCGCACTTGCTTGCGTGAAGCGCCAACCTGTGCAAAGTCAGTCTGCAGCAGCAGAGTATCTTGTGCCTTGCGCAGCTGTTCTTGATACTGCTGCTGAGCAGATTCAGACAGGACTGAAGAAGCTGGAGGTGCACTCTCAGCCTTGTCTTGAGTTGTCAAATGAAAAGTCACATCTGAGCTTCCTTGAGGTACAAGATGGACGTGCAGGTGAGCAACCTGATGGTCTCCTTTTTGGCTGTCCTGTGCGTCTGTACCGGTCCGTGAAGCATCTTCCATGTGCACAGACCTACAAAAGGACTTGTTGATGTTACAGCAGACTGTCGACATTGGCAACATGCAAATGAACAGCTGACCAAACAGCTGAATGGGTACAGCACAACTCACTTAGCACTGCTGCCACAGTCAGAGGCCCCGACTGTGGCTTCTACCACTTCCCACTCATTGTCACTTCCGGGGCTTTCAGGCAGATCTTGCACATCTTTGCTGGTGTCTTGTCCATCAACAAAGCCGTCTTGGGCAGCCTGTCCAAAAACAAAGTCAGAGTCACACATAAGATCTGGATGATACTGACAGTAAGCGCTGCTACCAGCACACATGCAAACCTGAAGGACTGCAGGGCCTTGATTATCTTCCAAAATCTGTGAATCCATAAGTTATGCCTGCAGGCAAGAAAGGCTAAGCCAGACTTTTCCTGCTGTAAAGAGTAGCAGAACCAAGAACAAAACAGCACTTCTTGTTGCCCTCGGCACAGACACAGCTTGTGAATTCTTGGGAGAACAGAAACAAGCGAAAGCATGAGCTGCCGTGGACCAAAAGCAAACTTCTCAACCGGTTTCACAACAGTGACCTTACGGCATGACGCAGATCACGTCAGGGCCGACAAGCTGTAATGCAATCATGCCGTTTCCAGACTTCCACTGACAGCAATGCAACTACACCCTGCTGCTTTCAACATAATACAGTGTCCACTTCGATGCCGTGCCGTTTGAACTCACCGCTTCGAAGGTCGATCCACCTCGGTAGCTACGGCTTATGTCAGGAAGCTCTGCGGGAGCTTTGTGACCTGAACCAGGGCAACTCAGGCCTGCAACTACACACGGCGGCGCTCAGTCTCCCTCGATAGCACCAAATTGCAGACTGTCTTCAGCCACGCGCCAACAGCTGCAGGAGCCTGAGTCGGATAGATGTGTCATCCCCATTACTGTTCACGTGGGTCGCTTAGGTTTGTACTTTGTGCTGTACTTCACTGAGTCACTCCGTTCGAAGTTGTGCCTTCTTGCATTTAGGTGCCCACAGGTTTCTGCTGAGCTAGCACGCCCTCAATATTCACAGATGACAAGATACCAGTGTATAGCTGTTTCATGAGTGATCAATGAAAGTACCTAGGTACTTCCATTGACCATCCTGTTGATCATAAACAAAAGCAATTGTGCAATGCGTTTGGAAAAACCATCTATCTGGTTCATTTGCTTCAAAGCAGATCATGTGTGATGCTGAATGACTCTAATGGCACCGGTGACAACTCAGTGTACATGCCATAATCTTGCAAAGCGCCCCAGGGCTGTACACTCAAAGTACATTGGCTGACATTGAAGCATCCCAAATAGCTTTAGATGGTTGTGGCCTCTATCAAAACACAAGTACGGCTTACATTCCCCGTTGCAAAGCTCAACAAACAACTGTACCTGCAGCCAGGTCAGCCCCTTGCAACTTCTGCATCAAAAGGTTGGAACTTGCCGCCATTCCCTCCCAGGCTGCTGGAAGATAGCCTCTGGTCGATGTTCTTGTTACTGCATGTTGTCCAGATGAAGCTGCCTGCTAGTGCCATCATCATCCCAATGGCAAAGCCGACAAGTGTGAACAGTGCATATGGTCCAGCTTGTGCATGTAAGAAACCCTTATGTGACAATGTTGCAGCAGCCAGGCATTCCACAGCATCAGGATCTATGGTCACGCCGTCCAAAGAGGCTGCCAGAAGTTGTTGTTGACCTGAGGCCAAAGCAGCCAGGTCTGCCGATGTGCAGTTGCAGTTCTGACCCTGCATACATAGCTTTGCCGTATACTGTCACAACATTGTGAGCTCTGCAGTGCGCAGGTGCCTAGTCAAGTCTTTGTCACTAGCTCAATAATGACCTCTACATTGTAGTGCTCATGCACTCAAAACCACCATGAATTCCAAGCACACTTTATAGCGAGCTTGAAGGCTGTCACAACAAGATGCAGATGATGGTTACCTTGGGTGCAAGCGCACAGGCATCAAACACAGCTGCAGCTTGGGTCTCTGCCCTGAAGTTGACATAATTACAAAAGTGTGACACAGCAGAGCCATTGCGCATGCCAGTGAGGGCTATCTGGGTGAGAAGACGGTGGTAGTCTTCCCTGGCTGTCAGCCACTGCAGCAAACAAAGCACTTTGAATCACCAACACACTGATCATATGTCATGCAGCTGTGTACAAAACAAAGGGTCTATATAGCATAACTGAATGTAGTGTCAAGCAACTGCTCAGCAGCCAATTTAGTCACAAACTATCAGAAAGACAAATTGGACAGGTAAGCTGAAAGCAGACAAAGAACTAACATGTGCAGTCATCACGATAAAAGCAAGTTCACATTGGAGGCATGTGATTGTTCTGTAGAACACTAACCTGGCTGACAGGGAAATAAAAGGAGACGTTGTAGGAGGCACCGGTCTCATTGGCAACATCGGCATACTGGGTCCACTCCTCACATGGTATGCCCCTGCACCACATCGTCATGCCTTGCACACAGATCATGCAAGGACCACGACGGCAGCCACTACATTGCCCGCAAGCAGTCATTGGTAGCACGTGCTGCATCCGTAGGGCGTGCATTGAGCAGGCTGATCTGCTGCTTGCAGGTGCTCCCTGGCCAATGGACACCTAGCCTTGCAGCAACAGCTGTTAGACGACCATTGGTCTGCTAGTCTGCGCACAAGACACCAGTGCATACATACTGACAGAGTAGGTACAGGCCACAAGGCTTTTGGCATTTGAAAATGCTGCTTTTGTGGTGAGGGAAGCAAGGAAGAGAGGCGTCCTGGGCAATACCTGACATTCACATGCCCCGGAACAAAGACTGTGTCAGCCCTGTCCACATTGAAGCGCAGGAACTCTGCTGTGGACAGCAGCAAGCTCGTCTTGTTGTCAGTGAATCTGTTAGAGACAAAGTTGGGGATGTTCCTGAGTGGCACACAGCCAACTCATTGTCTTGCATGACACACTCTTAGGGGTCAAGGAGTGAATCCAACAAAATGCAATACCAGCAGGTTTTGCCTGTTTGTGTGAATATGTACCATGGATCATGGGCAAAGTCAGGCCAGATGAGGCTGAGTGCATGATGGCCATTCTGGCACAATGGGATGCTCAGCTGCAGCATAGCAGTATGAAACTCAAGAGTTTGCAGCTGACATATATGGAGCAGATGCACTGTATGCACTGTGCAAGAGACATGATTGGGCAACACACATAGGACAGTGCAATATGCAAGTGCAGTGCAGCAACAGCTGGCTTACTGAGAAGAGCAGTAGCCATGGGGATACGTGCTGTTGGCCTCTGTAAGGATTGTCAAGGTACTGGCATTAAAGTCCTGCAGCAGGATGCAAGAATGCTGTGAGATACAACACAATTACCATGCTATGGTTGGTACACCAATCACCGGTTGGTACACCAGCCAACCAACCAAGTGGACATGAGGTCTTCTGTCTGAGACAGCCGTTCTGTGCACACGAGGTGTGCAGGTGTCTGTAGGTGCGGTGGGACTGACAGCAGCGCAGCCAGTAGCAAATGACTGTAACTCGTGTCGGTGTTGCTGCACACAAGGCTGAATTCGGCAGAACGTTGCTCGCCACATTGATGTTTGTGTCCATCAGATCGCCGTCTGGCGCTGGTCAAATGAACATGTAGAAGTGGAAGGACTCACCTGAATCAGGACTCTGTCAGTACTATTGGAGTGCAAGTCAACTCTGACTTTGTTCTGAGACAGGCTGTAATACTGGTTCATGGTGAAAGTGTACCCTTTGTTCACAATATTGCTCTCCACAGTGGCACTCCACTCACTGCACAAGCCAAGCTCACATCAACAGAAACTTGCACATACATGCTGCCAACATTGCAATTTACATGCTGAGGGCTAGATTTGCATCAGGGCAAGCAAAACTTGGTGGCCATGCATGCTCTTTCATCAAATACACAGGTTTGCTTTTGTGCCAAGGTTACTGTGTCACATTCAGCAAGGCCAGTGAGCAGCGAGCGTTGCTCATTGCAGGCCTGTCACATATGCAAAACAGCAACTGACATGTGTCTTACTCTGGGAAGTCTGGCAAAGGTGGGGTCATGGCAGTGCAGGCAATGTATTGGCCAGCTGCATTCACAATGACCATTGACTGCGTACTGTCGTAATCCACCAGGTATGGTAGGGTAGTACTGTTTGTCTGCAGCAGCAAGAGAAGCTTAACATGGGGCTTGCCTGATGCATAGACAGCAGCAGGTGTAAGAAGCAGGTGTAGCAAGCATGGACATGGATCCAATTTGTGCTCATAAGCGGTTGAAACAGCACAAGCAGATCAGGCAGGCTGTCACTTGCGTGTCAATGCAAGATGCGCACCATTAGCGCAGCATCACTGTACATCAGAGTGAGAAGCCATGAAGCAGCCTTGAGTGCGGGAATGGAGGGGTCCAGCGCTCAGCCACGCCAAAGACAAAATGCCAGGGAGCAAAACCTACCCCAACTCCGTTGCGGAGGGCAATGGTGAAATTGGCATCTGTGGTTTAGTTGGTCTGGTAGTACAAGCTGCTGTTGCTGAAAGTCTGACCCACAATGCATGGCTGCAATGCAGCATGGGAGCTCACCATACTGACAATCATGCTGGTGCAGTTGCGACCAACACAGGGGCTTTGCTCAATAGTCAATAGCACATTCTCAGGCAACATCGATATGGCAAGCCTGGACAGAGAAGCAGCGTGCATGCAGCCGCTGAATAACTCAGTGACCTCTGTGTTAGTCTGAACCTGTTGGTCCTGGCACTCACTCAGACATGCATGGAGTTGACAAAGCTGCCCTGATCAGTGCAAGCTTGTCATGCCCGCGTAAAGAATTGAGGAATGACACAGGCAGTGACGCACTAAGTCATGAAGCTGTGCTATGATGCTGGAGGGCACAATCATCGTGCTGATACCACTCCCAGAGGCAGCCTGTATGGCTACGCTGACATTGACACGTGTCAGCCCTGCCTCCCTGCACTCAGAAGCCGTGCTCGTTTACTGAAATATTAGCAGATGTTTCTGCATGTCGGAATCACTGAGCTTCTTCTTCTTGCTCACCAGCCATTTGCAAGGATGTCCATTAGTGTGTGATGCAGTAGTCACATTTCTGACAACAGGGTACATTTGGCAACAAACTGTAGGTAGATCTCTTCAGACCAGTCCTGACAACGTATTGGGTTTTCCATGACTACACAGGGCAGTGACTGACGTTTGTCTCACAATTGCCTGACAGTTGACTGACAACTGTGCAATATGCTGCACAGTGCCACTACCTGGGTAAACACCACTTGCCAGACCAACAGCTGTAATTGGCCAGGTGGCATCAGCCGTGCACTGCGTCAGGTCTTTGAGATGTACTGGTGCCTCGTGGTCTACGCCTATCATGCAGCAGCAGGGCACCAGGAGGCATGAGTACCTGATACAGCTGGGATATCAAAGGCCACAGGACGCGTTGATGTTGCAATTTTTGATTGCCTATGTCCAGTTCCTGCAGATTGACCTGGCCTGGAAATTGTGTGCAGTGCATATGCAGTCATGTCCAAACTCGCAACAGCGAGCTTGCATCACATACAACAACAGGTGACAGCCTATGAGCCCGCCCAGTCGACAACACAGTCTTGCACTGCATTCAGTATCAAGGTGGAAGACCAATGCAACCTTACATGTGGACGCCAATCAGAAGCTGCCTACATTGCTAGTGTCTTTCTAGGTGCTTACTCGGTTAGCTTTGCTATCTTGCGTAGTTCCCACTATGGCTGGGCGGCAGTGTTGCTGTGCAGCTTGTCCAAGCCTTGCATGTTTGTGCCAGCTTGTGTGCCAAGAGCCAGAATGATCTGCGCATCCATGTAGCCTTGGCTGAGGCTGATCACCTTGTTTGCACATGCAATGCAACAGACCCTGGTGGCAAGTGCGTCTGGCTGTGGGCTTCCCAGCATCTGTCACATGTTCTTGGACAGACATGTCACTCATGCTGATGACAACATGTGCCATTCCACCTGAGCTGTCATGGAGCTCCACAAAGCTGTTTGGTATAGCTTGGGCAGCTATCACTGCAGCTGTGAGGACCCCCTCTGCCTTTCTGTTGGTTTTGAAGCCAGCAGTCTTGTATGCCTGCTTGTAGCGAACGCGCATGTCTACCTGCAGCATGCATATTACAACAGGTCATGCTTGTAACAACTTGTGTGACAGATAAAATACAGAGCTTGTGTATGCTTTCTCACAGCGCTGCTAGCTAAGGGGCAGCTGACAATGACATCAAACTCAACCGGAACAGTGCTCTGTAAGCACTCACAATTTGAACGCTTACGACAAACTTGTACAAGCATCAGATCAGTACAAGAAGCTGCATACATTGCACAACAGCACCTTTTTATGCTGTCAGGCTGCCTGGACTCCTTTTTAGCCGTGTGGTAAGTGGTGTTTCCTCGAAGACACTCTCCTGTCAACAATATAGCTGGTATCAGCACCCAGCAGCAGACTGTGCAGGTCAGCAGCAGCTGCACATACCATGATAGAAGTCCTCGGTGGTATGATGGACCGGCGCAAGTCCCTCTGATCAACGAGGCCAGGAGGCGGAGTCTGTAAGTTGCATGGATAGTTCATCACAGCAGAAGCAAAAGGAAGCTCTCAATATGACCAACATGAGCTATTGCGCCGCGGAATTTTGTACAGCTACGCCAAACGCGGCACGGTTTGCAGGCTCGATAGCGATGCACTGCTTGGCGTTTGAATATACGTTGAGTCAAGCAAGTCGAATATCGACTCAGCGCTCAAGCCATCCATGGCCGAAGCCGTTTCCGCATGAGGCGCGGTGGATCCGATGCGAAATAACGCTGGAGAGCGCAGACGCGCAGACGCACGCACGCACGCACGCACGCACGCACGCACACGCACACGCACACGCACAC
>JAABUO010002953.1_pt1 | contig 20454 bp, 34 predicted proteins | sample 5559291 | NCBI WGS metagenome assembly JAABUO01 (sample SAMN10711878, study PRJNA513372) | rock metagenome | isolation source: Antarctica rocks | place: Antarctica: Victoria Land, Finger Mt sud
GCGGCGCTCTTGCGCCTCGCAGCAGCTCGCTCGCGTGTCGCCTCCGCCTGCAGCTCCGCTGCACAGGGCGAGACTGTCCCTGTCGCTACCCTACCCGACCCTACTCGCCTGGGGCTGTTGAGCAGCCAGCCGCTCATGCTGCTTCCCTGGGGTTTCGCCTCCAGCCTGACGGCCTACTGCCATCTGTTTAAAGCTTGCAATGCCAGATTTAGGATTCGAGCAGAGCGATGCACAGGCTGCCAAACAGTCATCACAAGCCCGGTGCGCGGGGGCTGCTGGCCTACCACGCTGGCAGCAGTGCCTATGAGCTGAAGCACGCGGCCGCAGGCCTGACAGGGCGCACCGGCGCCTGCAGCACCACGCCCAGCAGCTTGGCAGCGGCGCGGTCGTCCGCGTACCGCTGCGCATAGCGCACCGCGCTCTGGCACCTGCGGCCGGCGGCGCCGCGCTCCATCGCGACCGCCCTCGATACAGGCACAGGTTCATGAGGCTCCAGCCGCATGTGCACAACGGTCGGACATACATCGCACATACACGCCGCGGGGGCCGCGGCCTCACCCAGTGCTGTGGCCCATGATCACAATGCCCTGCGCGCGAGCGGCCCACCCGAGTCGGTGACGTTCACTGGAGCCCATGCAGAGGCGTGCGCTGCAGGCTGACATGCACGTCACTGCCTATGGCTGCAAACGTGTCTGTCAGGGCCTCATAATCCTGCAGGCACGCACAGCTGTGATGCTGCGCGATGGGGTTGTTCGCCCATTGCCTCCGGAACAGGCCCATCCCTTTGTGGAGGACAGGGGCTTAGGCTCTAGGACAGGGGCAAGCGGACATCAGGTCCGGCTTTGTAGTATCAGGCTGACATCGGCGACAGCGGGGCTGCCGCATCAGAAGCGCACCGTTGAGCCAAAGTGCTGCCGCAGGTAGCGCGCCAGGAGGTCCAGCTCCTCCGCGTCCTCGTCCAGGCTGCCCGCGCCCCAGCCCGCGCCCGACGAAGTCAGTTGGGTGTGCACCAGCGTCCTGCCGCCGCGCCGCCCCGCGCTTGCTCGACGTCGCAGCCCCAGCCCGCGCTGTAGAGGGAGCAGCTGCGTAAGGAGCAGCGCCGTGCCACACCGCTGCTCCTGCAGCTGTTGTCATGCACGCCGGCACTGTCCTGGACGCAACGGCTGCACTGAGGTGTGTTGCCACACCACGTCAGGTGCAGACCCACCGCCTGTGTGCTGCGGCAGGCTCCTGCAGACATCTGCGTATGCCAGCCTTCCCCCTCTGCCCCTTGTGGCATCTGTATGGCTCTGTGGAGCCAAATAGAAAACAATGCTCATTGTCGTATGGCGCTATGAGGACACATCGCTCGTAACTCTACACTGCAGAGCCCGAGAAGCGGCCGCAGCTGGCTGATACACTGATGCTTTTTGTTCCATACCTGGGAGGCATTGGGAGCGCACCAGCCGCGCTCGCCCAGGCGCGAGTCCAGCAGCTCCCAGTACGGCGCGAAGAAGAACGCATCAGTCAGCCCGCCCACCAGGACCAAGTGCCGCCCATGCTTGTGAAAGAGCTTTTCCCGGGTGCCCACTGCGTGAGGCCTGGGCCGCCCTGCACCGCCTCCAGGCCGTGTGGGGCATAGCAATGCGTTGGTGCACAACAGACGTGGCTGGGCTTTCGAAGCCCGTCACAAAAGGGGTGCGCCCCCAAGTCGGCGCTTGCAAGTGCCACGCACCAGGCCGTGCTGATATGAATGCGGTGTTGAATGGGCCGCCTGCGTACTTTATCAGGGTGCCCTGCGCCGCGACAAGGGGCTCCGTATCCGCGCGCACTCCCGTCGATGCCTCGGGCATCGCGGCAATGGCGGCACACAGTGCCGCGCAGGCGAGCAGCAAAGCGCTCATGTAGGCATCACGTATGTCGACCCATGTCCTCAGACTGTAGTACACTACTTCTACCCAACACACCAACAAGAGCATGTCACCCACGTGCCCTACCCCAGCCACGTGCAGAGCGCCAGGAGTTGTCTTCCAGGTCGTGCAGGTTTGACGGTAGCTGTGTGTACAGGATGTGTATGTACATCGTGTGCCATTGATAGACAGTAGATGGTGCAACACAGTCTCATCCACTCATCTGTGCAGGACGTGCTCTGGGCATATGCACACGTCAGACCCCAACCACCCAGAATCACAACACGGCCATTCCACCACCATCCAACCACCTGCAGGCACCTCCGCTCACATTCCTAGCAATGCACTGGCAAATTTTTCACAGACTGAGGTGCTACCCCCACTCCAATATCATACCATTGGGCAGCGTCTGTCAAGTCATGCAGGGCTATTTATAGCTAAGCAACTCCCTGTCATGGACAGCACGCACACGGTGGCGCATGTTGAGCACGCAGCCGCTGTACCATGGAGTGCCAGAGAGCAGCCAAGCACACAGTGTATGTAGGAACAGAGCCATTAAGTTCACGGGTGGGCACTCGCGCTAGTTGGCATGTAAGCCAGCATGATGCGCAATAGCGCCCCATGGCAAGCGCAGACAGCCATTTGCAGACAATATGGTCGCGGATGGGCAGCAGCAGAAGCTGAATATGTGCAAAACTATGCATTTATCACTACCAGCAGCCAGCAAATTCCTAGCGAGGACCGCACAGCGGTGCGGGCCCACGGCGCTCATCGTTGCGACTGTGGCTCTTAGTTAGACACTCTTATTCATCCGGGGGAACCCACAACTGACGCCAAGCCCAACCTCGCACAACCCGCTGAGGCTGCAGTCACGGCTATCATATGTCATAGCGCGTCTGGGCTCTCTCTGGCCTGCTGCCCGACGTTGGGCAGCAGGGTGGGCCGAAAAGTTGTCAACCTAAGTCAGCAAGCACCATGATGCTGTTCAAGCCTCATTTCACAGACGGGCACGCTGTTGAATGCGCCGCCTGCGCGCTGCGCGCCGAGCGCCACGGCTGCTGCAGCAGTGCGGCGCGACTGCGCGCGCCGCCGGCCCGGCGTCCCGATCAGCGCCGGGCGGCCCCGCGCGCCGAGGAGTTGATGCGGGCCATGAGCGCCATGACGTCGTCCACCGCCTCGTGCTCAAAGCCGTACAGGCTGTGGTCGCCGCCGGGCACCACCACGCTCTGCGCGCTTGGGCCCACGGCGGCCGCAAAGCGGCGCCCCTGCAGCGGGATGTCCACGTCCGGGGGCACGGTGGAGTCGTTGCCGCCCAGGATGAACAGCGTCGGCACCGCCGCCAGCGGGCCCAGGATGCGCTGCGTGCGCGCGTGACATGCTGAGCGCCCCCCCCCCCCCCCCCCCCCCCCGCACAACAAGGCGGGGCCAGGTGGGGCCTGGGCACAGGCTGGGGCGCACCTCGGTGCATGCGAGCAGGAGCCAGCTCCACGGCAAGCGCGCGCCTGCAGCCTGCAACACGGCGCCCCACCCTACCCTAAACCTAACTTGCAAGCGCGGCGCGCGCCTGCAGGTCCGCGTCGGAGAGGTCGGAGGAGAACATGTCGTCGTCGCCGCCGCGCGCTGCCAGCGCGTGGAACCGGTTGGCCGTGATGGGCGTGTTGCGCAGCAGCTTCTCGCGCTTCAGGATGTCGTCGCCCTGCCCCGCCGCGATCATGGCGTCCGCGCGCGCCAGGTCGGACGCCGTGTCCTGCACATACTTCTCTCGGTACTCGCGGTCGCTCACCTGGCCCCGCGAAGCCGGGGGTCAGGCGCCGGCTGCATCGGCGGGGCGTGCAGCGCCGCGGCGCCCGCCCGCGGCTCCACCTGCGAGCGCGTGCAGCAGAGCAGCGCGCTGGGAACACGGGGCGTTGCTGAGACGCTGTCAAGGCTGGTCCTGGCATGGCGGCCGCTCGATGGAGGGCGGACGGCGCAGTGAGCGCGCGGACCGCACCGGCGCCTGCAGGATGGCGCCCAGCAGCGGCGCCGCGTGCGGGTCAACCCCGTACCCCCGCTGCACGTACCGCACGGTGTCCTGGCACCCTGTGGAGTGGCCCATCATGACAATGCCCTGCGGCAAGCGCGGCACCAAGACGTGAGCGTTCCAGGCTGCATGCAGCTGACACGCACAGCCGCCACAATCTCAGGGGAATATCCTTGATTTGGCGGCCCATGTCTCATGCAGGGTGGATGCTGCACACATCCCTATAACGACGCCGATAGTGCCGAGCGCATGTGCACCGTCGACAGCAGGATGCCATGGCCGCTCGAGCAACTCGGCCCTGCTGCAGCGCCCATGAGGCATCGGGTTTGCGCAGCGCCGCGCGCGAGGCTGGCAGCTGTGCAGCAGCGGGCACCTGGGAGTTGTAGAAGCTCGCCAGGTGCTCCGCCAGCTGGTCGAGCGCGTACGCGTCGTCGTCCAGGCTGCTGGTGCCGTAGCCCGTCCCCGACGACGCCAGCAGCGGCTGGACCATGGACCTGCGCGGCGCGCAGCGGGTTACGGCAGGCCGCGGCTCCAGCGCCGTGTGGCCCTCCCGTCTGCCAGCCCTGAAAGGCGCAGCCAGGCGGCTGAGGCCTCGGCGCCTGCCAGGACCTAGCAGGCAGGTCCACCACCGCCATCTCCCAGCACACACACACGTGGCCTCTGCACGGTGTGTGTCCTACAGCGGCGTTGTAAAGAGCCAACAGCTGACTGTCAGGCAGTGCCCCTGGCCATGAACAGAAGCGGTGCTGTGAAGCTTCGCACCATCGCATGTCGTTTAGCCGCTCCGTCAGCAGTTGTACATAGCTGGACCAGGCACAGACCCGCCGTCAGCACGGCATGCACAGTGAAGAACACACGTTGGCGCTGCAGCTCGAGCATTGCTTTCATCATAGGTGGCTGCTCGGTGCGCTGGTCTGGGTTTGCAGGGCGCACGAGGTTACGAAGAAGTCGTCTGTCAACCCGCCGACGAGGATGAAGTGCCTGGGGAAGTTGCCTGCAGAATGCCCCGGTAATGAGGCCCGGCGCCGTCATGCATGCTGCACAGAGCGCGACTCGGCAGGCAGCGCCGCACCCGTCATGAAGGCTACGTTTAGTACCCCGTGCGAGTATCGGAACAGCGTCCCGTTCAACGCGTCCTGGGCGGCCGCGCCCAGCAGGAGCGTGGCCAGGCACGCCCAGCGCCCCAGCGCAGCAAGTTGCATTTTGCACGTCGCGTGCGCTGCCAGCGGCGGCTGTGCGCTGCGCGATGGTGATCAATATGAGCAGCGGCTGTGTTAGAAAGCAACCCTCAGGGCTGCCGCACCGTGCCCACGGCTGTACCCAAGACCCGTCGGTCGCCCTGTCCAACGCTTGGGTAGTTGAATGGTTACATCAGCCTATGCAGCCTAGCTGGTGCTTCGCAGTGCAAAACACTCATCTGCCATTGGGAAACACCATGCTTACTGCGCACAGGCAGCCAATGGAGTTGCAGTGTGTATTGAGCCGGTAACGTCTGTGTGCTCCCCAACCGCAAAGACTGTACTGTGCAAGCCCAGCTTGGCCTGGTCATGGCCCAACGCGGACACAAGATGCGGCCGATGCCTCGCTGCTCGGGATACGAGGAAAACAAACGCCAACCGGTTGGCAGCACAACCGCACGACATCAGAGCATGGAGCGTGTCCACCGCCTGGTCTTTACTGCCTGGATGCCAGCGGGTACTGCCAGGGCCTCACCGTCAACCACGAAGACCGAGTCTGGAACAGCAACTGCCAGTACAACCTGCGCTAGGCGACCGCGAGCGAGCGCGCGCGGTCGAGCGCCTGCTCGCAGTCGCCTAGCGCAAGTTGTCCAGGCAGCTGTTGTTGCGGTTTCGGTCTTCATGGTCCACAGTGAGGCCCTGGGGGCACCTGTCGAGCGTCCAGGCAGGACGGACCAGGCGGTGTTCAAGCTCCTTGTGCTGCCATCCGAGTGGCAATTAAGGTGCTCATATCCCCAGCGGTTAGGCCGCAGCCGCGTCACACTGCGCAGCCCCAAGCTAGGCGGATGACTGTCCAACAACCCAAGCGCTGAATAGCACAACTGACGCCAGGTGCATGTTATGGGTACAGCCGCTCAAACAGTGGGTGGCTGATGGGAGGAGGCGGGAGTTAGCTTCATGCCTGACGTCAATGATTGGGCCGCAGTTGGCCACGCTTGTGGCTTGCCCGGCCCACTGTGGCCTCTTTGACCTGGCCTGAGCTCCTTTGCCGTTGCTAACCCTCCAGTGCACGGGCCGCCCTGGGCCCCAGCAAGCTGATGCGCACCACAGAAGGCGTTTATATATATAGGCCTGCAACGTGCGGCACCTGCGCCTTATTCTACCATTTGCGCTGGTCTTGCTGGAACCCAGCAGAACACCAGGTACCGCCTGGGCCCTTTCTTGGGTGCAGGACCAGATGCGCAAGCGCAGCTGCCGGCACGCGCGTCCGGCCCGCCGGCGCCCTACAGTATAGCCACCATCACCTCTAGCCTAATTTCCAGTGACCTCACTGCGCAGAGTTGCATCCTTAGGATGATGCTTGGCAGACTTTAAAGGCTTGCCTCGACGGCCAGTCTGGTCCATATTATTCTCGTATCACTTCTGTGGTGGTGGTTTCTCGCGTCCGTCGCACGCCTTAACAAAATTGCCTTAAAGGAGCGGAGCTAGCTCGAGCTGTCGCGCTCAAGGGCGGTTCTTAAATAACCGGTTGCAATTAACAAATACCCCCCAGGGATGCTGAGAGGGGGGAGGCCTTGCTCGTGTGGCGCGAGTCCCGGGCACGCTGCTGGCGCTAAGAGGCGGGTGGCTTGTAGTGCAAACAAGTGGCGTGCGCGACGCGTGCAAGCAGCGCGTAAACGCGTGCAAGCAGCGCGCAAGCAGTACCCCAGTACCTGCGCTGCGTGCACAGCCAGCGCAGGCAGAAATGGCACCGGTTGCAGCGGTGCTGACGCGGAACACGTGCGCGCTGTGGTGCACGCCCTCATGCCCGAGCGCCAGGCTGCACAGGCAGCGCAGGCGAAGCGGCGCGCTGCGCGTGCACGCCGCGTTCGGCGAAGACGTGCGGAAGTTCTTCGACGGCCTGTCGTTTGAGAACTGGGCCCCGCGCAGCAGCCGGACCTGGAGGCTGCCTCCGACGCAGCGCAAGGCCGTGCAGACTGGTGCGTGCGCCGGCCACGCGCTGGGTCCATATGCAGCATGCGCGGTGGGGTGTGCGGCAGACAGCACTGCCACACGGCAGTGGCGAAGCATTGTGGGCGGACTTCTGGGCGGTGCTGTGTGGGAAGATGCGGGCGAGAGGGTCAGCGCTGATAAGCGCCTGCTTGCTGCACTGGGCACACGGAGCAGGCCTGCCGTGCAAGGTTTCCACGGCCCCTCCTGTGGGCCTGGCATCCCGTGGCGCCACCGCGTGTGCTGGTGCAGAGCGCAGTGGGGCGCCGCAAAGGAAGCGCAAGGCAACGGGGTGCATCGCGGAGCCCAGCAGACCGAGCGAGCGCGCCTGCCGCCAGCCGCGGCCGAGCCGCTGACGCCCTGGCGGCGAGGGCGCGGCAGACGAGAAGGCGGCGGCGGACGAGGCGTTCATCAGCAGCCTGAACGAGCGCATCATCGCCGCGTCGCGCGACGAGGGCGACGGCCCAGCGGCCGGGCCGCCCGGCGTGGCCGCCAGCACGTCCTTCGACGAGGTCGACGACGAGGAGCTGGCCAGCTCACTGTCGGCGCGCATCGCGGGCATGGGCATGGGCGAGGGTGGCGCGCCGGCAGCGCAGCCAGTCAGCCCCCTGTGCGGTGTGCGGCCCTGTGTCAATATGTCAAGCGCCCGCTGGCGCAGCGCTGCGCATTTGCCTAACAATACTGCGTCACTTTGCTGCTCCGCTGCAGCATGGGCACCTCAGAAGGCAGCACACCCACAAGGCGCCTTGCTGAACCTCACGGCAGTCTGCTTACGACCCAGCGCGGCCTTGTGGCCGAGCGGTACTGCCATCCAGCACGGAGGTGGGCGGCTCATGAGCGCAGCAGGCAAACGTAAGCGAGAGGTGTGCACTCAGCATGGTATTCATGGACATTGGCTGTGCCCTGCAAGCAAGATGCCTGGGGCTGCCAGGCACGGAGCTGCGCGAGCGCATACAGCGCAAGTACGGCCGCACGTACGACCTGTCCATCGTGCGGCGGCGGCTGGCGGGCAGGACAATCGTGGCCATGAATGTCATGGTGCGCATAGACCAGTCCCTGCAGGCATGTCTGCGCTGCAACTGCTGCGAGGGGTGCGATTGCACCTGTGCAAACGTGATGAGAGCCTCCCCGTGACGCACTGCTGAGCCGCTGCAACGTTGCCGTGTGGCACGCACAGCATGTTGTTTCATGGGCGTGCTGAGCGTGCGGCTGCGGCGCCGGCAGTGGACGCACCTGGAGCAGCAGTCCTTCCCGATGTCTGAGGCGGAGTACATGGAGAAGCTGAACAACATCGCGTTCTACCTGGGGTGCGCGCCCCTGCCCCGATGCATGCACCCCGATGCGCGCACGGGCCACGCGCTGTGCGTTTCAGAACGCCCACACAGCCTGCCTGCCATGCCACTCCTTTCAAGGAGCAAGGCGCCTGAGTTGTCGTGAAACCTGGCTGGCTGGTGTGCAAACGTGTTAACGACGACGACGACGACGTTGCATTCGCAGCCTGACGGCGCTGTCGGCGGGCTCTGCGTGGGCCTGGCGGCGCGCGTCGTGCGCGGCAGAGATGGGCTGCTGGTGCCAGGGCCGAGCGCAGGGCGTGTGTGCAGCCGCCGAGAGCAGGGCGGCGATTCCAGCCGCCGGGCCGCGGCGCGCAGGGCGTGGGGCCAGACGGAAGTGGTGCGCGCGTTCTTCGACGCGCCGGCCAAGTCGCGCAACGGCCTGCCCGGCCGGCGGCCCGTGGTCGGCAACGCCATCAGCCTGCGCCTGGACCTGCCGCCCGCCGTCATCGAGGAGTGGTTCGGCAAGTGAGCGCGCGGAACGCGCGCGGGGCTATGCTGCCCATGCGGCGGGGCGCTGGCGCGCACGCGCGCAAATCTGGGACCAGTGTTGGGAGTGCTGCTTCCTCGTTGGTGGGATGGCGGCAACCCTGGCTTGGCGGCTGCTTCAGGCATGCGGCCTGCAGGGGATATGAGCGCGAGGCCACTTGGATGCGTGCAGAAGCTCTGGGGGTGTGCCGCTGGGTGCATGGGCAGCGCTGTTTGAGCCGAGAAAGGGGCTGCATTGTTTGGGGCAGGGCAAACTGCGGCATGATGCGTCCGTATGAGTGCGCTCTGCGCCTACCCTGCCTGGGCCTGAAGCCGGCGGGGCACTGGGCTGCAGCCACCTGGGGCGGCATCCAGCTGCAGATTGCAAGGGCGTGTCTTGTGGTAGTGAGCAAGGCAGGCAGATGTGTTGCCGAGGCCAACGTCGTATCTGCTCAAAAGGGCAAGACAGGGACGCGCACACTCCCGATGACTTCACTTTTGGTGCGCAACAGGGAGGGCGCAGGCTGCTCCCGCAGCTCCACATTGACAGTCCTTGGCGCTTGGCGCCTGGCACGCTTCTCGGCCAGCACTGCTGGCTGCAGGTGTGCAAGGGCATGTCATGCAAGCACCATAAATTTGCTCGTGCTAGGCATGCAGCTAGCGGCCTGGGACTGCGCCGAGCAGTGTATGCCTACTTCCAGTCATGTTGGAGAGAGGCTTGTATGACTGCAGGACAGGTCGCAGCGCATTATAGTGCTTTTGCTGAGAGGCAAGCATGTGTCATATTTTTTGCTCGCACTGCTGGCAGACTGCAGTGTACACGCGGAGATGTGTGTGAAGGATGCGAGGTCAATGGTGAAGGTGACAATGGAGGCGATCCGCAGAGGTGGTCCGGCCCGTAATATAGCCAAGGTGCATCAGCGCTTGAGGTATGTGTGGCATGGCCGTGCGCAGCATTCATACGAGCAAGCCACCCTTTTTGCACTTGTCCATTTCGTGTCCGGAGCACAGCAGGAACGCGGGGCTGTATGCGGCGCCGAAGCAGACTCAATCAAGCAGTGCTTGAAACAGCTTCCCACCAGCCTGCAGTGTTACATTTGTCCTGCTCACTCATGTCAAGCAGTGCACGCGACTGCCAGCACCGGCACGACTCACCATCAGCGAGGCCATGCAGACGTGCAAAGCCATGCATCTGGCATGAGGACAGGAGTACTTAGCCCCCGCACAACGCCCCTGCGGCCGACCGGGCAGCTCAGCCTGTCAGCGCCTGCATGCTGGGCATCGCGCTGAAGGCGCGCTGCTGCTCGGCCAGCATCGCGTCGGCCTCCTGCACCTGCGCGCGGGGAGCCGCCGCCCAGCCCGGCGTCAGCGGCCTGCAGGCCGAGCATCTAGGCGCTCTGTGCTTGAGTGATGACGGGCGGCCCTGGCAGCGCCCGCAGAGCATTTGGACCGCGCCCGCGTCAGCATGAGCGTTTGCAGCCTGGGAGAGAGTCTCTGGGCGCGTGCCAAGCCGGCAGGTGTCCCCCGGGCTGCTGCCGCAGGATCCGAGCGGGCCACGCCAGCGCGGGGAGCCGGGAGGCGCGGGCGCGGGGGCGCGCCAGGCTGGAGAGCGCGCCGGCGGCGGCGGCGACGGCCGCGCTGGGCGGTGCGCCCCCCGGCAGCGCGGCCTCCAGCTCGCCGACGGCCGCGCGGCCGCGCCGCACGATCGCGTGCAGGTGCCGGTTCTCGGACGCCACGCGCCGCATCAGCCGCCGGCCCTGCTCCAGCTCGCCCTGCGCGGGCGAGCCAGGGGTCGCCCTGGTGCTCTGCAGCACCGCACCCCTCCAGCTCCTGCTCTGTGTCGCGTTCCCTCTCTCCCTCTGCATAATGCGCGACCTAGCCGCAACAGTTCACGTCCACCACCGCGCGCGCCTTTTCAGAGTGTGTCGGACATCCATGACGCCGGACTGCAGCGAGCTGCATGCAGAGGCATGGGCACACATAGGCACATGCGTCTGCATGTGCGCTCCCCTCGTCTCTGCTGTGTGCCACAAGCTGTGCGCGTCGCAATGCGGGGGAGGGGCAGACGGACACAGCCGCCACCAGCGGCTCCCTCCTTGAGGGTGGTCCCAGCCATCCTGCCAAAAGGAATCGGCGCGCCTTTAACCCGCGCTTGCCGCGCTCGGTCTTCGTCCAGGCGATGACCTTTGCGTAGAGCGGGCGCGTGCGGTGCCAGAGCACGAGCGCGACCGCCAGCGCGGCGCCGGCCAGGCCCGCCAGCAGCAGGAAGGTGGGCCGGAAGCAGTCCGGGCCGGTGCAGGCGCCGCCGCCGCCGCCGTGGCGCGCCAGCGCGCGCGCGTACAGCGCGCCCGCCAGCCACGTCGCCAGCAGCGAGCTGCCTGCGGGGGGGTTGGTAGGGTTTGGTAGGGGTTTGTTAACCCCGTGCAGCAGGGGTCAGATATGTGTCGACCTGTGCGCAACATGTGGGCGCCGACCAGCCGGTCGCGTTGCCCGCACGCGGGGAAACCCCCCGGATGTTCGCCCGCAGGCGCGGGCCACACTACTCGGACAGCCGCTGTTACTGCAAGCAACTTGAAGCGGCTTGAAGCGGCGGGCTGAGCATCTAGGGTTCAACAGCCACAGGTGCGGCGGTCCATTACCGGGGCAGGAGTAGCGCCTTCTGGCACACACACGGAGGCAGCCTGCTCGCGTGCGGCCCCTGGCGCCGCATGCGGGCAGGGCGGGGCCGCACGCCTGCGGCAGGGCCCAGCTGCGTAAGCGCGTAGTTTGTCGCAAAGTGCTGCAGCCCGAACAGCTCCGAGGTCACGGCCGGCACAACGCCCTGGCGGCCGCGGCGCGGGGCGTGCTCAGCACAGCCAACTCAGCCTCGCCTCCCGCACGGCGCTGCCAGCTCGAGGTACTGGAGCGTACGAGGCCAGGGCCACCGCTGGGGAGCAGACCCGCCGCTCAAGTGCTGCCGCGCGGCGCGGCGGCAGGCCCGCGAGCGCTCCTGCCATTTTCGTGTACATGCAGGCGGCGCCAGGCCGGTCAGCTCACAGGCGGCCCGCCAGACACGGCTCACAGGGCGACCCCAGCCTGCGCGCCGGGCCGGCGCGCCATGGGCCGGCGCGGGCCGGCGCGCCTGCAGGCCGCCAAAGGTGAAGCCGCTGAGGAAGGCGGCGGCGCCCAGCAGCGGCAGCGTCGCAAACGCGTTGAGCAGCGCGGCGGCCACCGTGAGCGCGGCCAGCGCGACCAGGCTCAGCGTGCGTGGCACGTCGTGCAGGCGCAGCAGCCGGTCTGGCAGGAACCTGCGCCCAGGTGTGGGGCAGGGCTCGCGAGAATGTGACTGCCGAGCTTGTCGGCCCAGAGTGGGGCTGCCCACCATGAGACATCCAGCAAAACTCTCCAGCTGAGGCGCAGCTTGCTTGCGTCGGGCTGCAGCCCCTCGCTCTTATGCACCGGGTCGTTCTTCAGCCACAAGCAGAGGGTGCCGGCGGGGGTGCGGGCGCGGGGCACGCGCCCGGAGGCGAGGCGGCCGAGGCAGTTAGCGATGGAGTACACCGAGATAAACGTCGCCTGCGCGCCCGCCTCGCCGCCCAGCGCGACCACCTGCAGGGTGAGGGTAGCAGCCCTAAGCCAAACTCATCACAGCGGCGGCCCACGTCGATATTCAGATGCAGGGTAACACACCCTACACCAGCACGGAGAGGCTGACTCAACGGCGCCCTGCTGCCAGCACCCGCGCCCGCCAGGTGCGCAGAGCAGAATAGTGCACCCCAACACTACCTGCACTCCGCAGTAGTGCCTGGTGCTGAGGCTGCATTCAGCAACTAAAGAGGTGCCGATACCATGAATTGCACTGTAGCTCATGACATGCGCACACAACTCGCCTTGAGAGACAGAGGACACACTGCCGACCGGTGAGAGCGACAGCACCCGCCGCAGCCCGGGGAGCGCGCCAGCTGCGCCATGTTGTTCAGCAGTGTCAGGCCCGCGCCGCTGCACGCGCCGTTCACGAACAGCAGCATCCAGAACGAGTACGAGCGCAGGCAGCGCGCAGGCGGGCGGTTGCGGTACACGTCCGCGCCGCCGCCGCCGCCGCCGCCCGGCCCGCCCGGCAGCAGGAACTCTGCCAGCTCCGGCGGGTAGCCCTCGTCGCCCTCGTCCGCGGCCTCGTCCTCCTGCCGCCGACGCCTTCTTGAGTTTCCAGTAACCAGCCCGCGCGCACCGCCGGCCGAGCGAGCAGGGCGGCAGGGCTGGCAGCGCCGCGCACCGTGGGCGGCGGCGGGCTGAGGTCGCGCAGGCGCCGCGAGCGCAGGCCGCCGAAGATGAGCGGGATGGCCAGCACGGGCAGCAGCAGGATGCCGGCCGCGCTGGACGTCAGCACGCCCGCCCAGAAGTCCAGGCGCTCCTCCTGGCGCGCGAGCGCGACCACCGCCTGCCGCGCCGGCAGCGGCGCACGTCAGCATATATAGGGTTGGTATGCCCTATTAATAACCCTAGCATACCATATAGCTTACCCTAACCGTCAGCGCGCGCGCGCGGGGGCCCGCCAGCTTCCCTGCCCGGCGCTGGGCCGCGCTGGTGCGGGCCCCGCCGCGCGCAGGCGGCGCGGCCGGGCGGGGGCCCCGGGGCGCGCCGCCGCGCCCGCGCTCGCGCGGCAGCGCGGCTGCCCTCCGGCGCGCCCCGGCCAAGCCTGCGCGCGCTCTCAGGGCAGCGGGCCTGGGCAGGCAGAGCGCGCAAGTGCTGCGCTGCCGCGGAGCGGCTCCATGCGCTCTTGGTGTGCATCACGCGACTTGCGGCGCTGCCTTCGGCAGTCGGCCACGCGGCGACGCAGCGTCCTCTGGCATGCCTGAAGGTCCCACCGGCCCGACAGGGTCACGCGGGCGGGGCCCCGCCTGGAAGCTGGCCAGGCCGATGACGGCGGTGAGCGCCAGGTGGAAGGCATGGCTCTTGGTGTGCGGCTCCACCTGGATGTATGGCACCTGGCGCCGCCCGGCACGCACTCGAGCCCCATGCAGTGGTAACCGACTCTCTGGAGCCTCATGCAGTAGTAAATGACTGTCTGGAGCCTCACGCAGCGGTGACTGACTCTGTGGTCTGGCAGACTGAGCGCGTCCACTGTCGAGGACTGGCTGCGTTCTGGCCGACTGCCTTGGTACTGCCGGGCAAAACATGCTCCAGTGCAACTCGCTGTCTGGAGACGGTGTCAGGCGGCAACCGCGATAAGCGCAGTCGGCCGCGTTGCTGTTGACGGGTGTGGCACGGCAGGCGCAGCGGGGCAGGCGGAGCGGTCAGGGCGTGCAGAGCCGCGCGGCGCTCCAAAACAGGCTGCTAGAGAGAACGGCGCCCGCTCTGGCGGGCCGCGGGCGGGGCCGCACGTAGTTGATGACGGGCGCGCACAGCAGGCACAGCAGCGCGGGCAGGATGGCCAGCAGCAGCACGAAGGCGGCCGCGTCGCGGTCCAGGAACGAGACGTACAGCGTGACGAACGCCGACGCGCTCAGGCCCAGGAAGGCCTTCAGGATGCCGATCACGGTGCCCCTGCGCGGCGCTGCCGCGGCTGACCACCGCCGCGCTTAGCAATGGCGGCGTCCGCACGCCCGCACCCCCACGGCGCCGCTCGCTGCGGCGCGCGCGCCCGCCAGACAACGCCGGGTCGGGTCACACCGCAGTGATGCGCGCAGGGGCGGCCGGGCTGGGCGGGCCGGCGGGGCGCAGGCGCAGGCGCACCGCTCTGTCTCAAAATTGCGCACGCACGTGACCAGCGCGGCCGTCTCGAACCAGGTCACGCCGTTGCCGGCGACCAAGGCGATGCCCAGCAGCGCCCAGTAACTCGGGTTAAACCGCCCGACCAGCGCTGCGTGCAGCGCGAGGTAGCCGGCGCAGTGGATGAGGATGCCGGCCAGCACGGTGAAGAGCGGGCCCTTCCTGCGGCGCGCGCGGGCGCCGCGTCTGCGCCTGGCCCGCCACTGCCGCGCCGCGCCGACATACGCATGCCGCGGGTTTGAGCCCGAATGTGACATGCATGCGCGGCCCTGCGTGGCTCGGCGCGCTGGGAGCCTTGGCGCACCTGTTGTAGCGCCGCAGACTGTCGTAGAACGCGCCCGGGAAGATGGCGAGGTAGCCTGCGCGGCGCCCGGCCGCTCACGCCTGGGCAGGCAGGCTGCCGGGCATGCAGTGCCGCCTGCGCAGGAGAGATAGTTCCGCTCCCGCAGGAGCTCACCTCCGAGGTTGACGGCCGTGCCCAGGGCTGCCACCTGTGTCTGGGACAGGTCGAAGCGCGCCTGCACCAGCGCACTGCCCGTGAGGGGCTTGCGCGGCCACCAGACGCAACGGGCATACAACAGGGGGTTGCCTTTGTGAGGCAAGGTATGTCATACCAAGCACCTTGAGGAGGTCGCTGTACACGCTGAAGGTGTATGCAAGGCCCGCCATGAGCATCACCAGCGCCGACGCCGAGAATGTCACCTGCGCAGACGAGGTGCCGCTTCGGCCAGGTGCGGTTTGCCCGCAACTGGCAGGCGTATTTCGCCCACAGCTGCACGACCACACCAACAGACAGGCCTGGACGCCGCACCCATTTGGAAAAGTAAAAGCTTTCGCGCAGGTTGCTGGGGGCTGCTGCTGGCACGTCGGCGCGCGCGTGCTCAGGCATGGCGCCGCACTCAGGCCTGACGCACAGGCTGCCAGCGGCCGCTGCTGCTGCCTGCTGCTGGCGGACGGCACTCCAGGTCAGGCATTACTGCATGCCTTTGAACCAGCTTGCGCAGAGCTTCTCTTCCACTACAGACCCCAACAGATAGGAACAATGCCCGGCTATCTCTAGCACCACCTCAGACTGTCAAGTGCAGCAGTTCTCTCCATCATGCGTATATACCAACATTATAATTGCTTGCTTGTGGCTGACCATACACATGTCAAACTAGCTGAGTACCAGCTAAGATATGCACAAAGCACTGCTCGACCAGCACCAGGCACAAAATTATTGCTCTCAGGCGATCAAGAACGCCTGTGAAGCTCAGCAGAGTGGAGCCCAGGTCATTGTGAACTAATAAACAACCCCTCTTTGTTTACCAGAGCGCACTCCAGCAGCTCAGAGGGCTGGGGATGAGAGGGGCGACCTCCCGAGGGCCCACCCTGCTGCCCCTCGAACTCGACTCTGCTCAACTGCTGGGACGTTACAGCCACCTGAAAGGTGCTTCCAAAATGAAGCTGCGATGTGCGCAGACAACCGCACTGGACCCACACACCCGCACGTCGCGGAGGGTAGGCTGGGAAGCTATCACGATGTGAGCGAAGGCCGGGCGTGACAGGCCAAGCGTGCTTTGGCTATGAAGCCGCCGCTGCGCGTACAGTATGCAGGCAGCCTATTCGCTGACCAGCACGTTGAGGCCGCATACCGCATGCACGTTGCTCGGTGCGCTGCTGCGTTGTGGTTCGACTCTGACGTAGATGCTTGTTCCCATGACTGTGAGAAAGTGAAAGGTCCGTATCAGAGCAAGCGCGTGCAAGCCGTTCACTGATGTGTGTGCACATGCGTATGCAGGAGGAGCAGGCAGGTCACCCGCAGAGTGCAGCTGGCAATGGCCCTGTTCCTGTTTGCGTGCGCAGCGCGGCTGCTGCTGCACAAGGCCGTGAACCCGCGGCGCTTGCTGGTGGTTGCGACGTGCGCGCTGGGCTGCGCGCTCGACCTGTGGGCGGCGCGTGTGCTGATGGACAACACCTGGTGCCCGCCCGTCCTTTGACCCGTGCCAGTGCGCTGCAGCTGGAAGTGCCTGCTCAAGACACTTATACAACCAAAGGTAGACTCTTGAGTGTGGTCGGTGCTGCGCCCTGGTCTGCTGCTCGCAAGTATGGCAGCGCTTCTGCGTCGCGCTCCCAGCCCCTGGGTGTCCTGCGGTGCAGGAAGTGGCTGGCCTACAGCGAGGTTGTAAAGGCCTGGACCTTCCTGGCCAACTCCGCGCTGGCGATGACCACCGCGCTGCTCGTGAAGCGCGGCGAGCTCCCGCTGATGTCCCAGCTGCCACTCTTCCACACGGTGGCCGCCCCGCTGCTGCTCTTCTGGCTCTCAGCTGCCACGCACGTTCATTCTTGTAACACAGCAGGCCCGTCGCGCACAACAGCAGCCGAACGCAGGGCCCTGCGGGCTCAGGCTGTGCGGCGCGCGCCGCAGGTGCTCAACTCGGTGCTGAACTACATGCTGCAGTTCCCCGCGCCCACGGGCGCGTACGTGCAGGTGCGGCGCGGCCCCGCTGCCCGCGCACGCACGGGGGCTGGGCGCGGGCGGCGCGCGCTGACCGCTGCGCGGCATCCGCAGGCCGTCTGCCTCGTCTGCTCCTTCTACCACGAGTTCTCGCACTGGATGCTGGACCGGCGCTGGCCGGCGCGCTTCGCCGCGGAGATGCTGCTGTGCTGCGCGGTGCGCCCGTCCGCTGGGCAGCTTCTGCGCGACGCGCGTATCAAGCTGCCTGCGCAGGCTGATAGCACTACACCCAGCTGATGCCATGACCCGGCGCAGCTTGCACTCATATCTGTGTGCGCCCGGTATGCGTGACGGCCATGCGCTGGCCAGGTGGCCTACGCGTGCGTCGCGGCCAACGCGCGGAGAGACAGCGTGATGCGGCAGCGCTTCCTCGCCGCGTACCGACAACACGCAGCCGCTCTGGCAGCCAGCTAGAGGGCGTCGGGCGCGCCAACGTCAACGCGCCCCGCACAAGTTGCTGTGCTTCAGTGCCGCACTGGCACTTGCAAAAGGAAGGCGCGGCATGGGCATCGCTGGGGGACCACTGGCAAGTGCTCCTGGGGCTTCACCAGTGGGTACACGCACCCCTGCCACAGCATCGCAGCACTTACATCTGCAAGTCAGTGACAGTGTAGAGCACACAACGACCTGCAAGACGCCTTGGCCTGTTGGCTCCCTCGCCTTGGCTCAGCTTTGTGCAGCCCTGTCCTGAGAGGTGTGTCTGCGAGAAGCCAAAGAGCTGCACAGGGAGTCTTGATGCGCTAGGCTGTCACTTAAGTGGTGTGGGCGGGTATTTCCGAATTGTGTTGGGGTCAGCACTGCATGCGCTTTCTGCAAACTAGCAGCGCGTCATGCCAGTTCCTGGTATTGGCGTAACTATTGTGTGGGATTGGTGCACACAGGCAGGTGTTTGCTCTGCTCGGCCAGCCATGCAGGCGCTTGCCTGCTTTGGAGATCAGAACTTTGTATGCCCTCACACTTGCAGCACTGAGTCCCGACCTGTTGATTTCCGTGCACGCACTGCCTGGCCCCTGCCCCTCCACAGCGGACGCTGCTTGGGCTCCTGCAGCACGCTGCATGCTGCAGAGGAACGCGTTGCGAGACCGACCAGCGTGTGCTTGTTTATATGCGCATGCTGTGGCAGAGGCAGGGCCACTGGAGCGCCGTTAGGCAGAGACGTACAGCACGCGCGCTCAGTAAGGCATTTGTGGCAGCATGTGCATGGTGCATGGCTATGCGTTGAGCATTGCAGCCTGCGCTGATTTCTTGTTAGGCGGATGGTGCATGTCTGCTTGCATGCAGTGTAAGCGCTCTCCCTGTCTTGCAGGCACACCAGGTCATAAGTTCGCTACGTGTTGGACTGCATGTGTGGCTGTTCAAGGCACAACCTACAATGCAGATACGGTAACTAAAGGTGTTCAACGTGACTGTAAGTCCACACACAAGGCATGCAGGCAACTATAAAAGCAATTTGCGATTTGCACACGCCAAATCCAACGCCATCATAATGTTGCAATAAAGTGTCACTGCGTGCTTAATGGGCAGGCTAAAAACATCGCACATCTGCAAAACGGCACACACCCTCAGAAAGCGTGGGCGCTTAAAACAATGCCATGGGCCCTTGGCAGTTGATGTGATCACGGCATCATGTGCCAAACGTGCCTGCAAAGCTCCAAGTGACGCTACGCCCTCAAGACAGGCCGCACCACAGCGCGCCTAGCCAGCAAAAATTCTGCCGAGGCAGGTGGCGGCCGCTGCCTGCGCTGCCTGCCTGCAGGCACTGCCTGCAGGCACTGCAGCCCCACTCCTTGGTGGCAACGTTCACACTAACCACTTCCCCAAAACGACGCCCAAAACCTGTGCTGACCGGCAGGGCCGGCCGGCGCGTGCGCCCAGCACGGCGCCGGCCGCTACTTCTTGAACACCTCGCGCAGCGACAGCGGGTGCTTGTTCAGCGCCTCGAGCAGCTGCAGGTAGGAGCCCAGCAGGAACGCCCACGCCCCTGCGCGCGCGGGCCGCCGGTCGCCCGCACGCCACACCCGCTCTCGCAGCGCCTGTCAAAGCGCCGGCCTCGGCGGACAGGCATGCCGCCACGTTGCGCCCATGTCATTGGGGTGGGCGCCTTTTTGGAGGTGCGTGCCAGGTGCGCGCAGATGGCAGGGGAGCAGCCCGGCCACGCGCACCCCAGAAGGTGGAGAAGCAGACGCCCCAGCGCAGGTACTCCGCGCCAAAGTACCCGAAGAAGGCGCTGAGCCAGAAGCCGATCGCGCCCTGCGCGCAGCGCACGCAGCAGCTACACACCGGGTGGTGTCACGTTATAGACACTTTAGGGTGTGGGTATTGTGACGACATTTCTCTGCGCGCGAGCGGCACTCCGACCAATGGATGACACACACGCACGCCTGGGCATGCGCGCGCCGAGCGCCATGAGAGGGGGGGTGCCGCCCGCCGCGCGGGCCCCGGCCCGGCGCCGCGCGCGCACCACCAGGTTCCAGAACGCGACGTGCCAGCCGATGTCGAGCGGCTCCGGGCGCCACCAGTTGCGCTGCGTCTCCAGCGTCAGCATCCCGCTCGCCACGATGAAGCCCACCGCGCCCACCACCTGCCGCGCGCCCCCAGCGAGCACCCGCGCGTCACGCCCTGTCCGTGTCAAGGAGTAGGGTCAGGGTTGCCCACATCAGAACTGGCCGCACCACATGACAGGCTGCATCCCGCACGCTCGAGGCCTGGACGAGGGCCGCACCTGCGGCGTCCAGATCAGCGCGTCGGCCAGCTGCCAGCTGGCCGCTGGAATCAGGTGCGGCACGCCGGCGACGACGGAAAGCTGGAACAGGCTGGCGCCCAGCATCTGCACAAACGCGGCAGCAAAGCCGACCTCGTGCCACCTGCGGCCGCGCGCCGCTGTCAGCAGCGCATGGCGGTCAGCGCTGAAAGGCATCGGCTGGATCTGTGGCGTGCTTCGAGAGCGGGGCCTGCACCGAACCACCGGCCCTGACAGGTCATGGCCGGCCAGATGAAGGCGCGGCGCTGCAGCACTGCAGCATCGCGGAGACACGGCACCCCGCTCGCACCCCCCGTGGCCTGAGAGGCACACACGGGCACGCCGCTGGGCCGCCCGGCGCGCCGCACCTGAAGCCCCACCAGGACCAGTTGGCGAGCTTCGCGCGGCGCGCAGCCTCGTCCTCGCGCCGCGCGCCGCCGCGCTCGGCGCTTGCGCGCTCGGCGCCAGCGCCTGCCCATGCGGCCTCGCCAGCCTCGGCGTCCGACAGCGGCTCGCTGCGCAGGCGGCGCATGGGCCCCGTGGCGGCCCCCACCGCCCCCGCGCTGCTGCCGTAGCGCCTCCGGTCGGCGCCAA
>JAABUO010002954.1_pt1 | contig 20447 bp, 21 predicted proteins | sample 5559291 | NCBI WGS metagenome assembly JAABUO01 (sample SAMN10711878, study PRJNA513372) | rock metagenome | isolation source: Antarctica rocks | place: Antarctica: Victoria Land, Finger Mt sud
TGATTTTCATGTCGTCCAGTTTAATACCAGCGAAGACCCCTTATGCGAGTTATTTTCGCGTGTTTTAAACTTGCAAAAGCCAAGCATGTGCTTTGGTAGTTGATGCGACTTGTAAGGGCGATATATTCCATTTCTGGACGAGGACTAGGACTAATGAAGCTAGAGTACGCACAAACCTCTCAGCGGGAGAGGATTTTAACTCTGAACACCCCTATTTTATTATCTGAGTGATTTGTGCGTAGACATTGGGTTCGAGATTCATTCATAACTCATCAGTGCACTATTAATCTTTTGCACAATACTGTGAAGCAGCACCAGAACATCAACAGTCAGAGCAGGTAAGGCCCTAGCGATCTCCTTTGTGAACTGGTTGTCGGCAAGTTGGACATGTTATTTGTCTTTCGAACCAACTTTTTAAGCATCCAAGATGCAATATATGCCCACACGGTAACCCTTTTGGCCGGGAGCCTTCACGCAGGGATTCAGTTGCACGTCTTTTCGGTCTCGATCCTTCTGCAGATTGAGCTTGACCTTCTCCCGACGCGTCAATCTGTTGCCATACGGACATCTCCTATCGACAGAAAATGCAAAGATCCCCTGTGGCGAGTTCCTCTTTTGTCGAGTCCGAGTATGGATCATTGATATATTCAATAGCCCGTTGATGACGGAGAAAGTCCTGAGCACGCTTCACTAAAGATCGAGCCGTTAGGAAGGCATCGCGGATTATTTGGATAGGCACAACCGAGAACTCCAGGTACATGGATAGGTAGAAAATGGGTATGATGGTTTTGATAAGATCTAGATCCAGTAAGTGTACTGAGCATGGAACTAACGCCTTGAGGGGTCCCCTTCTGTAAAGCCATAAATCAAGAACGCTCAACGTCAGCTTACCAGTTGCCAAATTCAGACGAGCCATCTACTGGCTTTTCTCATCCCATGCTAAGGCCATTATATCCTGATTTCGATACTCGATGATAAGGTTTCTGTGACTGCAAACGCAAAGCGGGTAGCCGTCAATACTGATGATATCGTCATGAGACCGAATCAAATGCAACCAGAATCATCGTACTTGGTACGATTGTCGGCTGCATGGCGTTAATGGCGTACACGACCATGGAACCACCCAACGACAATGATAGGAGGGGTACAATCAAAAAGCGCACACAACGAAGCTTCGAAGTGAGTAATGGCTGCTGCTCGTGTGTTCTTAATCTTCCTTCTCCCATCCAGGTCCACACCTTCCCTACTAAGATTCCCACGAACATCAGCATGAAGCATCCATCAATCTTCAATCCCAAATTGACTGTTGCCAGGATAATCTCGATGGGCGTCATGCTGAATCTTTCATAGAGCTTTTCAATCTCGAGAGATCCGAGAGGGCCATACAAAAGACATTGCAGCCCCGAAAGAACGAGTGAAGCATAGAGGAGGAGGATGTTCATAAGGATCTGTATCTGGTCAGCAGCCACGTCTACAGACAGGCATGAAATAAAATGTAGAGACCATAAGATCATGAGACTACCATTATTCTGCGAGAGGGAGATGTATGTTGCGTAAAAATTGGTACGATGGTGATATGCTAGTAAGTTTAGACCGGTAGCTACTGCTGAGGAGACCTGCTTAGATAGATGACTTTGGTCAGGTACCAGGGGTCGTCAAAAGTCATGGCAGTACAAGCACAAGCGATACCATGACTTCCCCGCCATATTGAAGTCAACAAATCTGGTTTTACAATGATACAAAGGTGCACTTGGCTAATTAACTGGATCGAGGACCTATCCAGCCTAACTTATGATCATGATCAAATGTTTTATGAGCGTTCCTGAGGTTATCAATGTGGTGGGAAGCCGTGGTACCGCTTATGCTTGACTGCCATGAATCTTGTTGACCCCTGGTGAGGCTTTGTAACGACGTTTTTTGAGAATGCTTACGCATCGTGGGAATAGTAAGATTGTATCCCGAAGTGCGTGAGGGCAGACGTACAGCAGCGTAGAGCTTGAATCTCATCTTAGGGGAATTAAGTATAATTGCTTGAGCAGGTCCATCTTTTGGAATCTCAGAAGTATGCCGGTGAGGACTTGTCTGTATGTTTGGGGCATTGCAGTAGCTCTCTAGTTCAGGGGGATATTGCGTGTTTTAGCAACCATCCGGCTTTATCGCATCATCTTTCTTGACGTCACTTATTCTGCGCTTCAAAGATGCTTAATTTAATGACGACGACAATTAAACCTGTTGTCGAATCTTTATCTGCTCGGCTTCTTCGTTAACTTATTTCACAGCCTTTCCCAAGAATGAACAAAACACTCGCATATACATTACCGCTTCTTATTAATCTCTTCGTTATTTGAACAGTTACATTGTTTCACTTCGTAAGAGCTTAATCGAGATTTACTAAGCATGACAACAGTAATCTGATTACAAGAAGAGCAGAATATGAAGGCGTATTCACACTGATGGAATAAGAGCATTTAAGAGTTGCGACTACAGCTAAAAACGGAGGGAAGGGCAGCAGGAAGCGAAGGACGGTAAGTTCGAGGCTAGCCGAGTGCGGTATCCTTGCTTGATGTATCTAGGTGACCCAGTTGAGCCTAGCTCGAAATGCTCAATCAACAGCAACTTTGGCTAATTCTTGACTTCTTCTTCACGGCACCCATTCCTTATCGTCAATGCTCCAAATGCTTCCATCAGTATATTGATCATTTAGCGGTGCCTATAAGGAATCATGCAGTCTTTTTTCGCTAGCGGTACCTTCTCTTTACCAAGGTGTACGGTTAGATAGACTCTGCAAATATACATATCTTATTCTCTATACGGCGAAATTCGATTGATCATAAGGTACTCCGTTCGTTAACTATATATGTACAAGGCTTCCAAAGGAGCCAAAGTCCTAAATTTTCAAGATCCTGTATCAGGAGACTCTTCGTGGGCAGCTATTTCTGGTAATAGGATAGAACTTTAGGTAGTTCGCAAATTACATATTCAAGCTCAAGATTTTTTTGTTAATCATGTCCAGAATATTTCCTTCTTTTCCTTTTCCTCGCTGTAACGTACACGCCTCTGTTCTCTCCGATTTTTACCAGCTCTGTGCCCTGTTGACCTGCTACAAGACATACCAATATTTGTTTTCCTCGCCTTGAGCTTGGATAGTTATCCTCCTACCCAAGCAGAGATTAATGTAGTATCAAGCATACACGGCAGCCCGCATTAGCAATTGCCCCATGCCCAACCCCTTCCCTCTATCTTTAACTCGAGCCATGCGTCTTCACCCTTGACATCCTATATGCGCAGATCTAACCCCGAGCCCTCTTCTTTCCACTTCTGCCCACGTCCTCTTCCCTCCTTGCTCTCTTCTCCTCGGCATCCAACACGAAGCTCAACACATCGAAAGCAAACTCTGGGAACTCCAAACACATCGCACGAAAACTGCCTTCAGTTTCATGCCGTAATACATGGCTGCGCTGGCCCCAGAAGCTTGCGACAGGTTTGCGGATTGTAAGGTCGGTGCGCTCGGTGTGTGAGTAGACGTAGCGTGCGTACGCAATTTCCGCGAGCGCGGTGGAGGTGACAAGGTGGATTTTTGAATGGGAGAGGGCTTTTAATTGCTGTTCGAGAGCGACGGTTATTGGAGAGAGAAAAATGAGGTGGCAGGCGGCGGAAACTTACAGTCATACCGAATTTCTCGGCCAGCGTATAGACCTTTGCATGTTTAAGCAATTGGTCACCCGTGTTGTCGGTGGCGGGAACAGAAGGGTCGTGCTCAAGGTTGCCCGAAGCAGTTTTCTTTGGGAAGTATTCGCCTGTGTATACATATTCGAGGAAACAACCAACGGCAACGATGTCATGATCTTTAAGCTCGATGCGACCTCCCTAAGATCGAGAGCGCTTGTAAGTGGTAATCAAGGAAAGTCTGAAAGGTCAAAGCCATACTTGTTTGTTCGCGAGCGCTTCAGCTAGGAACGGCGACCTCTCGAGAAGAGTTTGGTGGGCTGTGAGCTTGGTCTGGTCCTCACCGGAGCCAACTACAAGTTCCACGATAGGTGATTTGAGATAGCTGTGAGTAGTCTTAGCGGTGCTAACCAAAGGTCCGCTCCAGAGAATTGCAAGAGACGTACTCAACAAAAGTCACTCTCGCGGCTGGCCTTTCATCTTCCATTGTCATGCTTTCCTCTTCCACAGCTCCCTCTCCTCCATCCGCGCCTGTTTCCCCGACCTCGATAACGTCCGCGCTATCCCCTCCTTGCATTTCGACGTCACCCTCGTTTGCGCCAGAATCGCCGATTGAGATACGAACCTCTGGGTCTGCCATTGCTGTATTTAGTGAAATGCTTGGCTGAGTGGCTGGTGTTCGATGCAACCAGAGGGACTTGTAGAGTCCCAAAAGAATCAAGAACTTCTAATGCTTTATGTGATACATGAATACTGAAGAGTAAAGATAAAGGGGCAGTACCTACGAGTAGGAGGTGAGAAAATGAGATGGCAGGAAAATGGGAGCTGCAGTCAGCCTTTTCGAAGCCCCAGCTTCGGTTCCTGACGCTAGTGGGTGGTCCGTGCTTGCCCATGCGAACTCCCGCTTTCCCGCGGGGCACCGAGCGGGGCAGCGGAAAGTTATCATAAGAGGTGTCTACCCCAACATGACTTCGCTGATGGTCCCAATTTCTTAATCTACTGAAGACCTTGATTAGTCTTTGTATCTGTCAGCATTCCATGTCCATTGTGCATAAGTTTGCAGGTACAATGGCACGACGTGGGCGTTTTCGTAAGTCGCCGATAGAGGATCCCCTTTCAAACCAGCTAAATAGACATCTCTGCAGCAAATCCAGTTCTGTTGTACGCTACACGTCCTTCAAGAACAGGAAATTTAAGCTGAGACCACCCGCAGTGTCTGTGACATACAAGAGAGATTCCGACCAGCAATATGGAATTATTCCAAAGTGTGCGTTATTCCCCCAACATTGGCACGTTCCGTCTCTTCTCGCAACTCACCAAATCCCCCGTCAGCATCGCAACCGCCCAAAAAATGATCCAGGCCAGCCATACCCTCTCCATTCCCATTTATGCTACCACGCAATCATTGTCACGCCTCGGTCCACTCTGCTCGGAGCTGTTCCCCGCCAATCAACCCCCCTTCACAATCGACAAAACAGCATTCAGCATGATGGTACCCGAGCTGCGGTTCGCCCTCAGCTCCTCCTCCTCCCACCCGTATCAGGTCGCCCTTGTCGGCATTGAAACGCACATATGTATAACACAAACGGCACTGGATCTGATAGCGGAGGGACACAAAGTTTATGTGTTGGCGGATGGAGTTAGTAGTTGTAATGAGGGGGAGGTGGGGATTGCGTTGAGAAGATTAGCAAAAGAAGGCGCAGTAGTAACGACGAGTGAGGGTTGGTTGTATGAGTGTATGGGAGATGCAGATATACCGGAGTGAGTGTTCTCTAGCGATCGTTCAGCGCTTTTTTGCGGAGCGGTGAGAGCGTATGGCTGACGCTGTGGACAGGTTCAAGGCTATTGCTGGTTTGGTAAAGGAGACGAAGCAGAATACAAAGGAGGCACTGCAAAATCTGTGTAAGATGTGAGAGGCAAAAACGGAATCTGTATCATAGACATGACGGTACCTGGAAGCAGTTGGATTTCGCCATGCTTTCCTGTAACTGTACTAAAGTACATAGAGCATCAGGCATTGAATTATCGTACATAGTATTGAACAACGTAGCAAGAAACGCAAGACATGGTGGTGCTAAAGGGGCTGTTTCCATTTCAAGACAACACATGAACAACTCCCTCAGTCACTTGTTGTGGGCGACTGCTTCTGCTGGCCGGAGTTGAGCCAGCCAAAGGCGGATGCCCCTCCGATGGGATTTGAAGGCCTTGGTCTATTGGTCAGGTTTGGAAAAGGTGATTTCGTTTCGCTAGAAAATGATCTGCCTTCCAATGCCGGGCTTCGACTATCTTGATTTTCAATCGGCGTTGCTTGGCCGGTCCGCTTACCAGATTCCCCGAAACGTGCAGGGGCGACATCGAACCCGACCGGAGCTTGAGTCGTTGATGCAGAACGAGAGGTAGAAGTATTCAATCGAGCTGGCTTGAGTACTTTCATGCCCCTACCACGACCTGCTCGTTGATAGCCAGAAGTTGTATTTGAAGATGTTGATACCGAGTCTTGTCGGCCCAGTGCGGAGTCACGTCTCCAAGATCCCCAGATACTTCCACCGTCTGCTTTGGATGGAGTGTCCGGCGTTGTGCCATTTGTTAAGGTACCAGAGTCCCTCACATCAGTTTCTATCTTGGCTGACGGGTGAGCCTCGCTTTTTGTTCGAATACTTGTAGATCTACGTCCTTCGCCGATAACAGAAGGGGACGAAGTATGAGGCCTTGAGATGGCAATTGGCGATTGTTCATTCTTGGTCTCATCCATGATATCTATTTGCCCGTGAGTTACCAGCCTAAGCTTCTCCTCTTTATCATCTTCATCACCAGTTTGAGGCTTTGCGGAGTTACTTGTCTGGCCTGCGTCGGGAGCTGATGGAGAGCCGTCAACATTTACGTTGGCAGTAAGGAGGTTTTTGAAGAGGGATGCCTTTTCTGGGCGGACTAATGGTACTGAGAGCTTGTTTCGGTCATCATCAAAAAGTGTTAGCCGATCAAGGGAGAAATGTATATCAGCATTCCGAGCACGAAGTACATCACTGCCTATGAAGATCTGTATCGTATCCGCAGCAGCGTGGGGCTCTTGGACTACGAATTCGATCGTTAGAGTTGGCAACTGCGGAGCCGGGCTGTTAGAGCGAGATGACGATTGTTGGATCGTAGCTTCAGGTAAATAGACCGGGATCTTCAGTACGCGTTGTTCTTCACGGTCCGTTATAACTTGATCTTCAATACCGAGTCGCGCTGCTAGTTGAAGATTTATCACAGAACGGTAAGATCCTGTACAAACAGCTGCGTAGAGTAAAGATTCGTTAGAGTAATTAGTATCAAGCCAACAACGGATGATCGACGGTACTGGACCTAATATGAACAAACCGGGAGGAGGGCCAAGGGGCACAAACGGAGCTACCGTAGCTGACAGTGTACGAGGTTCGAAGGCAAAACTACCTGCTCGGGCCGATTGATTAGACTGCCCAGCGGAGCTCTGCCTACCATCTGATTTGTGTGAAGACGAACGCTCGGTCATGGGATGGCTACCGAATGCACTGCCTGTTCTCAGCGGGAGAAAGTCCGTAGACGAACGAGAACCGTGGCCAAAATGACCATGTAGGGCACTTTCATCAAAGCGGACACTGTTGGCTCTGGATGCGCCTCGTCTAGGCTCCTCTTCTGAGTCCAAATGTAGACTACCAAGCAGACTATTGGGCTGTCCTTGGTCAAAATTCTTGAACGCTTCCGCCGCCGGGTTATAGCCAGGGTCTACAGTACAGATGATCAGCAAGCTGTGTGCAGTGAAGTCAATGTGGTATACCTGGTTGTGGAGTGCCGTTCAATATACGAGGAAAAGGCGACTGGCTACCCCAAGGAGACTTTGTCCTAGCATCTTCCTCTTGCCGTCTTTCTAAACGCATAAGCCTGTCAGCGTGTTCTGCCTGGGTGGCATGTACATTTTTCATCTCGTTCTGTAGACGCCAGAGGTCGTCTCTGGAGGCAAGACCAAATTGCAGGTCCATGCCCAACTACCATAAGAAAGAAGGGTCCGGCGGCCCTTTCAAGGATTGACAAAAGTTGTCTTGGTCATCTATGCAGCAGGCACTCAGCTGCCAGAGGACTACCAATAAGGCCGTCAAAAGCAGATCGTTAATGACAAGCCTCGTTGGTACCCCACAGCTCCACCTCTCCTGACGTCCACCTCCCACCTCGTTGCGCCGCCACCGTGCTAGGGCCGATCCGAGAGAATTTGTGGTAATGAAGCGTATGAATACGATTGATTGCTCTTTTGTTTCGAAGAAGACTTGTGTTGACGAAATCGAAGCTTATGCTTGCCCTTAGACGAACCTAATCCAAAAGATGTTACAGCGGTGTAGTCGACAGTTTATAATCTCGGAAAGCGAATGATAGCTCTGGCTAAAGTTTGAGCCGCCGTTCGCTCAACCTGTAAGCTTTGTGAATCTGCAACTGTTACTGATCAGGGTGGTGTCCGAATATTCGTGAAGGGTCTGGCGCTGACCAGTTGAGAGAGCTGGTTAGTAAGAGTATAGTTGGTATCTCGAATTTTGTTGTTTTTGAGCTCTACGGTGTCATATGCACTTGACGCTAGTCCGTGGATCTGAAGCCATTTAGATTCACTAACAAGGATCATTACGGTTACCAGAACCAAGCAACCGGGCAGAAAGTGCAAAGTCTGGACCACTTGCTACGGGACGCGTCCACCGCTCACTACCTTACCTTAAGGTACTCTAATGAGCTTCCTTACTTCAGTGACTAACAACTTAAATGTCAGAACACCTCACTCTGTCTACATGGTAAAGCTGATGGAAGAGACCTGAAAATGACCGTCTACAAGTCTCGGAAATAAGAATTGTTTACCCAGTCGAGTGGTACTTGAGCGGTACTTGCCCCGTCTAATCTGGAAATATGTGTGTCCAAGCTCAGCTTTGCAGAGCATCCTGCCAAGACGGCGATATTAAAGGTAAAGCAGCATCATCTTGGTCTGGCCACTTCCGCTTGATGACTTCCATAGTAGCATCAAACATGAGCTTGTAGCCGTCCGGGTTGAAATGCAGGCCTGGGGAATTTTGATCAGTCTTATCTTAAGCCTCCATCATTCAGACTTACCATCACTCAATAACACACCCAGTGTTTTGCTTCTCTCAACACTTTTACTCCCAGCCAGCGGCTGGCCATGTTTCCACCCAGCCCTAGTCATGAAGATGGACCATAAGTCAACCACTACCATATCCAGATCAGCGCCGAGCTTACGGCATGCATCTGCGTACTTCTTAGTATGTTCTGCCGTCCGTTGCACCTCAGAACTGTCGGATCCTGGACCGGATTCTTCAAGTTTATATTCGTCCACAGGGGGGGGTGTGACCAGAATCAGACGAGGCTTTTGTTCCCTGACAGTCGGATGCTCTATAAGCTCTTTCAGATTCTGAACGTATCTATCAATAGGTACATGCTGTCCAGTTGATATTCCTGGTAAGCAAGCATCATTTGCGCCGAAGAATATCAACTGTGGACATCAATAATGCTCAAGTCATCAATTGGTTATTCTCATACCAGAAAGCGGAGATTGGCCTGGTCTGAAGTTGGCATGAATTCTGGCAACACATTCAGGGCCAAATCCGTGTTATACCCACTAGAAGCTCCTCAGTTCCTGGCAAGTGGTCGTTTCCGAGTCCATGGAGTAATCTACCTGTAACCTCTGTTGATGACATCGAGACGTCTAATGTAAGCTAGAGTAAGGTGAGTTTTTGTTAGACAACTATTTTAATATTCCATTCGGCCTCAATCAACTTGCATAGATTACAATTGAAACAACTTCTTCTAGAGCGAGTCAAGGTGACTGAAGCAGAACATAACATTCTCATCAGTAGCTTACCGTTTTGTAAAGCTGGGCAGAATGCAAAACCTCTCGATTGATCACAAGACTGCTGCAATATGGAGTCTCCAAAGAGTATGAATTGATGAAGTGGACCTTTCTGCAATCATTAGTGGACAACAATATAAGATTTGGATCCTAGAGCTCATCATATCTTTACCGTCATTTTAGAAGGACCGCAAGACTTGGGATCAGGAGACTTCGAGGATTTTTGAGCAATTACGCGTGTCATGGTCAAGAAATCCGAGTGTTTGATTTCCCATTTATCGCATCACATAATTTTGTGACTCACCGATTGGAGCCCCCGGCTCCAAAGTACTTTCAAGTTATCTTAACCTTTGTTGCAAAATTACCGTACCATATGATATACGACTAGCCAGTCTGAACTACCGTAATATTACCTGGAGGATCACTGCTCTATTTAACGTTGTTATCAATTCAGTTTCTCTATTCACTCATAGCTTAGTCTTCCTCAAACCGAATTGCTTGTCATGCATCACTGTCATGATCATGTTGAGACAGTAGTATGAGGTATCTTACATGCGCCTGCTATGACGTAATGAAGATCTATCTCCCACCACCATCTGCATTTTACAACGTCATAAAACTTTCGATTTTTCCCCTTTGAAGATACATATTTCATCTAGGTATCAACGTGATCTTTACTCATTCCCGCTTCTTATCGAATAAAATTCAACATGGCTGAAGATCAACCTCCCACCAAGATTTCTGTGGCACAAACAGATGAGGAAAAGGTACTCAACACCGGGCGAGCTCTCTTAGAGCACACTATCCATTGGCTGTTAAGTAATTGACCCATTCTAGGAAAACGTTGCTGTCGTCAAAGAATATATGAGTACTGCGTACTCGCCCAAGAACAACAAAGGCCGTTCGTCTGTTGAGCACCTTTGCACCTCTGACAGCATCTTTACGGCTCCCACAACGTTCCCAGACTGCCATTCGCCGCTCGACTATGCAGACTCACATGCTCAGGTCATGTCTGCCATTGCGGATCTGCACATTGTTTCCTATGATATCGTTTTTGCTAAAGAGAGTCACGTCCTCTTGAGATATTCGGCTGAAGGCTCTCATTGTGGGAAAGCTCATAATGGCATTGAGCCTTCAGGGAAGAAAGCGAAATGGAGTGCAGCGGCTATTTTTGAAGTCACAGATGGGAAAGTATACAGCTTCACAAAGGAGTGGGATAAGTTGAATATGTGGAAACAATTAGGCTGGATGAATGGTGACGAGTATGTTTGAAGATCTAGCTGGAATTCTGACTGGTATAGTTATCCACAAGTGCTTGAATAGCGCTTCTTGAAAGCTATATGATCAAGGGACCAATTGGAAAGCTAGGTACCTTATATCTTGATTGAACCTAAGAGTTTAACAACTGTTACCGTTGCCAACCAGAAAGCTACGTTGAAGCTGAAAGTAAATTTCATTGTAATGTTACATCCAGTATTATATCTTGACATGATTCTTTACACATTTCGACTCTTAGAATTCTCATACATCGAGAGCCCTACTTTCTAATGGAAGAGTGATACAAGTATTTTCATTATGACCGGGTGCGGAGGCAACTCCGCTTCCGCGGTTACAGAACGAACCAAACGTTGGCCGGAGTTAAGAATATAGCCTTCTGTACTAGATACTTAGGTCACAAGATTATCAGTAATGTATCGTGACACGAATCAATATCATCGAACATCAGCATGAAAGGCGCTTCAACATCACACGGACTGCCGTTGCCTTCAAAGGCGCCCTTATGACCTCCGTTACCTTGTGAAATTTGCACTGCCCTCGAGTCGGCCGCCCTTTGTTGGACTTCCTTGACTGGAACGGTTGAAAGGATTCAAGAATGTTCAAACATAGATTACTCCGCCTCAGTTTCTACATTCCCTACATACTCCTTGACATATAGCAAATCGCATGGCCACTTCCCTATTTTCGGCATCGTGTCCTTTTACTAGGATGTGAATTAAGACTCCGAGCGCACTTGCTTGAGCCTCGTGCTTACTGTTCTGGTGAAGCTTCATCATGTATTATAGACCCTTCTCGATTGAGACGACTGGTTGGTACTTTTCTTCAAGATGGCTGACGACTGTCCTGGTAGTAATCTACGTCTAAGCTTCGCTACTGTCCCGCCCCGTCGTGACAACATGCCGCGCTCCACATCCTCCCGCCATACGTCGCACACCGTACAAGAAGAGGACGAGGAGCAAGACAACATAATTTCCTCATATGCAAGTCTAACCACACCCACTTCTCCTACAGCAACTCGTCGACTTCAGTCCGCCAGAACCTCTGACCTCGACCTTCGAAGTCGCCTGCCATCGTGGCTACTTCTTGATGAACATACAAGCCTTCTAGGTCATGCAGATGGTATATCGAAAAGCTATACAGAGCCAAACACTGCGAGACCTCGCTTCTCCCGGCTCCAGAGTCAGGCAGGTAGCATTCGTGTCAACAAGTCTAGGAATCACAGTCGAGCAAGTTCCTGGGGTGGACGTCTAGCAAGCGCACTGGGAGCGGGCGAAGGTGGTCTATCGGAGTCAAAGGCGACCATATTCCAGGATGAGCGTGTCTGGTATGACCAGTTCACTTCAACCGATTGGGTTCATGACAGCATCGCAGATGCCTTTCGTGTGCGGGATTTGAGATCACGCAAAGATTTCCAAGGGCGTATCTACGCCTGGTTTGACGGTGCCCAAGGCTGGCTCCTTGTAGCCATCATTGGATGCATCACGGCGTGTATTGCTTACTTCGTCAACGTTACGGAGACGTCAATTTTCGATATCAAGGAAGGCTACTGTTCACAGGGCTGGTACTATAGCGTAAGACGATGCTGTTTTGGTGAAGAGCTCTGTCCAGCCTGGAGAACATGGGGAGAGGTGATGAGCTTCACCGGGGTTGAGAGGAGATGGGTTGATTTCATAGCTTTTGTGTTCTTTGTGGTGCTGTTTTCTGTGTGTTCCTGCTTTTTGACGTTGATAACCAAGACTGTGATACCCTCAACGTTTTCGCTGTCAACGCTGGACGAAAACCTCGGTGCAGAACGTCACAGCCATCCAGGCGAAACAGATGGCATGAGTTACAAGGGTGGACTCACTTCTACCCAACCTTCAAACGATCATAATGGTCCAAAGCCAACAAGTATGATCTACTACCCAGCCGCAGGAAGTGGCGTGGCAGAAGTAAAAGTAATACTTAGCGGCTTCGTCATCCACGGCTATCTTGGGGTAAGAACTCTTGTTGTAAAGACTCTTGCACTTATCCTGAGTGTATCGTCAGGCTTAAGTCTCGGCAAAGAGGGTCCATATGTCCATATTGCAACGTGCGTCGGTAATATTGCATGCAGGCTGTTCTCAAAGTACAACCACAATGATGCAAAACGTCGAGAGGTTCTCAGTGCGAGTGCTGCAAGTGGAGTCGGGGTCGCTTTTGGCGCTCCCATTGGAGGAGTGCTCTTCAGCCTCGAGGAAGTCAGCTATTATTTTCCTCCCAAGACACTGTTCAGGACGTTTTTCTGCTGCATAGTTGCATCACTTTTCCTTAAGTTCCTGAATCCTTATGGAACGGGAAAAATTGTCATTTTCGAGGTTCGGTATGTGACAGATTGGAGGTCGTTCGAGGTAATTGCCTTCGCCTTGCTTGGTATCTTAGGAGGCGCGACCGGAGCACTTTTCATTAAGGCATCCAGGATCTGGGCAACAACGTTCCGCCGCATCCCTACTATCAAAAACTGGCCTGTGCTTGAGGTGCTCCTTGTGGCACTGATCACAGGTATTATTAGTTTCTGGAATCGATACACTAAGCTCGCGGTCACCGAGCTGTTGTTTGAGCTAGCAAGCCCTTGCGGCAAAGGCGATGCTTCTGGTCTCTGTCCTCAACACGGGGACGAGATTATGGGTATAGTAGGCTACCTCTGCATTGCCTTTGTAATCAAGAGCCTTCTTACAACTATAACGTTTGGAATCAAGGTTCCCGCCGGAATTTATGTCCCATCCATGGTGGTGGGCGGCTTACTCGGCAGAATCGTCGGCCACCTAGTCCAATATCTCACTTTCAGATTTCCTGATGCTGCAATTTTCAGCGGCTGTCCGGCAGATGGTGGTTTGGAAAGCTGCGTAACACCGGGAGTCTATGCTCTAGTCACAGCAGGAGCCACCATGTGCGGCGTGACTCGACTTTCGGTAACACTCGTAGTCATTCTCTTCGAACTCACAGGTAGCCTCGATCATGTACTCCCATTCTCCTTATCCGTTTTGGTCGCAAAATGGACCGCCGACGCGCTAGAGCCACACAGTATATACGACCTTCTCACTCACATGAACTCCTACCCGCTGCTAGATAACAAGCTTAGACCGATCTTCACCGCCGATCTCGGCGAAATCACCTCAACCGCCCGCTCCCACCGCATCATCGACGTTTCAAATTCCCCCCTCGTCTCCGCCTCAAGCCTCCGCCGCAAGCTTGAACACCTCCACAACGCCGGTGAAATCGACGGCGGTCTCCCCATCGTCCGCCACGGCGTTCTCGTCGGCCTAATCCCGGCGCCAGACCTCGAGTTCGCTCTCGACAAACTCAACGACGAAGAGCAATGCCTGTGCTTGATGGCGACAAACATCACTTGGCACGATACCGCCGAGGAGGAAGAAGAGGTCAACGAACACGACCCGACAGATTTTACGCCGTATATCGACCCGGCGCCTGTAGCGCTGGATATCCATTCGCCAATGGATCTGGTGTTCCAATGTTTTGTAAAGCTGGGGCTGCGGTACATTTGTGTGTTGAGGGATGGGCAGTATGCGGGGATGGTGCATAAGAAGACTTTTGTGAAGTATGTCATGGAGTTAGAGGATAAGGGGACGAGTGAGTAGTGTGGATGGAAATCGGCTGAGCTGGAGGTGCTTGCGAAGACGGATATCGAGTATGGTGAAGAGTTTAAGGAGTTTGCGACGGGGTGAGGGAGAGATACCACGATGAGCGAAGAGCAAAGTCGAATGGACTATCTTTATGCTAGAAGCGCTATGATTTACATTTCTACATTTTCTTTCATTTCGGTATAGCATTTATTGGTTTCGGACATATTCTGACGTCCTGTTGCATGGGAGGTTTTTGTAAGCATGGCATTCGCTTCAGGGGTTACGGAGTATGCGTCGTATGGGAGGATTATTGTGTCTTGCACGTTCTATTTTAGATCCAAGCACACTATCAGCAGCATCGCACTATCTAAGCACCTAAGGTAGCTGATGCTGACATCCGTCTCAAGCCTTCACAACGCACCATTTCTACAGCCCTCACTGCTCATACCCACCTTCTCAATTTCCCACCCACCTACCTCTCATTCTCCGCCCTCAACTCCCTTATCAACCCCCCCACATCCCTCTCCCGCTCATCCCTCTCCAAAGCCTCCCTCACCACCTTCCCCAACTCCCTCACCTTCCCCACCGCGACATCTACCCCCCGCAGCAGCACCAGCGCCTCAGTCGGCGCCCCGCCTTGCTTCGCAATCTGACACACCTCCCCCTGCGCATTCGCGGTCACCACCACCTCACCCACACTGACCGCCTGCTCCGCTAGCGTGGCATCAGCTACCCCCTCTTCCACCCCTTCGAAATAGTGCAACGTTACGCAGTACGGAAGATGCAGCAGCGCTAGCGGCACCGGCACTCTCTCCGCAGGCGAATAGACCGTTAATTCCTCGCCTCGGATGCTGGTGTCAGGGAGGTGAAAGTGCTGCAAAGCGGCGAGGACGGCGACGCAGCAGGTGTCGACGAGGCCGCCGTCGTGGAAGAGGATGTGGCAGGTTGCGAGGAGGGACCAGACGCGGGACCCGGCGAGGAGGCAGAGGGATTCGGTGGACAGGGCGGAGGAGCGGCGGATGGCGACTTCGAGGAGGCGGGAGAGGTGGGTTTCGAGGTCTGTTTGTCTGTTTTGTTGGTTTGTGGGTTGGTTTGTGGGAGATTTGGGGTGAGGGAGGGAGGAGACATTGTTTTGAGGGGAGTTCGGGAGGGAGAAGAGAGGCGGGGGTGTGGTGGTGGAGGGGATGCTAATGTCGAGTGAGGTGTCGGAATGGTGGGTGGAGGGCTTACCGGCCGACTTCAAAGGCGGGCGAGGCCATAGGAGAGAGCTCAGTGTTGATAGTAAAGATGCCATCGAATTTTCGGTCGGGAAAGGGGGCGGTTATGTTGGCGGAGATGCGGGTGAGAACTCTATATCATTTTCAGCAGGCTACGAAAGACGTCTGTAATTGTCGGAAAACATTACCTAGTCTTTCCCAGTGTCACATCGACAACGCCATACTCCTCACCGAATGAGAGCTCCAGGTTTCGATATGCGTCAAGAGGGCGTCCATCAACGCGAATACCCTCTTGTAGAGCTTGAAGAATAAAAGCCCGTTCATTGAGAGACGGTTCTGCCTCTCGAGGCATGTTAGACGCTTTCTTGGAAATTATGTTGAATATCATTACCTTACCCCCCCCCCATGGAGTGCGGGCAAACATTTTGGCCGACTAGCGGCATGATCGACCGGCTAAGATTACGAGTACCTAGGCACCTAGGTATGGTTGCAGACCGCTGAAGAACACTACTCATCACACAATTGCAAGCAATCATGACTACCGGTGAGGTACGATGAACAAGGGCAGAGACATATCGTACTAATAAACGTATAGCACATAGACCCACGTTCGATCCTGTAAGTCATATTCTAATCTTATGGAGCCACCTCTGGCTGATCATCGCAGGCTCGCGGGAAAGAAGCCCAGCGTGGTGTAGCATACCATCAACGACTACTACCAGCGCACACTCAGCTGAAGACTCGGTGCGCTGGATATTTATCATGAAGGCAGATTGGTACTAAGTAGGATGCAGACAACCAGGTCAAGGCGGAGATGCGGATCCTCAAGTTAGAGATTTGAGGGCCCAGCTTCTAGAAGCAGAAGCAGCGCATTTTTCAAAGAAGAACCCCAATACGGCTACAAGTACAGAGGCCAAGCCTGTTGTGCCTATTAAACGGCAGCTAGAAGCTGGACCGGGGCAGGGTGGGGGTGCTGAAGAAGATCTAGAGGCCAAGCGACGGCGGGTACTGGAAGAAACAAGGGACATTGATGCAGATTCAAACGATGCCGGGAGTGAAAGCGATGAGGAGGATAGGTGTGACTTCCACAATTGCCCTAAGACTAGCACATTGTGCTAACAATCCTTTTCAGCGATGACGAGGAAGACGAGACGGCGGAATTACTTCGGGAACTTGAGAAGATAAAACGAGAAAGGGCGGAGCAGAAAGAGAAAGAGGTAGGTAACATGTGTATGGTATTGGGTCCGTAACTATGTGACTGACTGGTTATATAACCTTAGGAGCGAGAGAAGGCAGAGGCAGAGCAGGAGAAGCGAGAACACGACATCGCCCTTGGCAATCCTCTACTGGATCCTACCAAAGATACTGAGGTTAAGCGGAGGTATGCAGAGTAACCCCGTACGAGTCACGAGACACATCTCATGTTTCATGTAGGTGGGACGACGATGTAGTCTTCAGGAATCAGGCTAGAGGCACGGAGAACAAGGGGAGAAAGGAATTTGTCAACGTACTCGGCTTTTCCTGCTTTCTTGACTATGCGGAATGCACTGACATGCTGAACCCAGGATCTACTTCGCTCAGATTTCCATAAGCGTTTCATGGTAAATAGCTCACAAGATTTAGAGCAGTGTGGGGATGTACTTGGCTAACGATACTACTGCAGAGCAAGTATGTTCGATGATCTCGCCTACAGATCTGTTTGCGTCGGAGCCTTGCATGAACCTAGGTTCTTCAAGTAGCCTCTGGATGTCGTGATGTTGCACTGGTGTTTCCGCCAATGCGATACCTCCAATCAGGCTTGCTACACTACATCATATTCAGCTGGTATATACTTGGTAGTATGTTCACATGGGATCGCGAATCAGGATCTGGGCTTCAAGGCGGGTAAGGAATGACGACGGGATCGGTGAACTTTACCACGATGGTACTCGTACGTACCTAGTTGTTGCTTGTTATCGTGGATGTCTCTACAGTGTCAGTGTCGATCATCGGGACGGCCAAGTTTTGACAGTTTGGCACACCGGGCCGAAACAAACAAGCAGTTGCCAAATGTTGCCATGGAATGCTTGGTACGTCAGGTACTTCACCGGTCACTACTGCCCCGCATCAATGACGCACGTCAGGTCAGCCAGACGAGGGGCAGTAAAGCAAAACCAGATCTTCCTACCTCGTACCACTCTACCTACCTTACCTTATCTTCTCTGGGCTTGGTGAAGCGCCAATGACATGCAACTACCTTGCCACTTTTGTTTCACGCCCCCCGTTGTACTTTCCAAGTTCCATGCATCCAATTAAACTCAACGTGATTGCATGCCATTGAGCATAAAATCCCTCTAATACCTTCCGTCTTCCCTCAATTCACCTCCAAACCAAAACAACTCTCATCCGTTAGAAAATAATTCAAGTGTACCTTGAATCATTCAAACAAAAGTCTAAATCAACCGACGCAAACATGTCTAACTACAACGACAGCAATACCTCATCAGGCTACGATGTAGGTTTATTAGAAATCTGCTCCCAAAAGTTCCCGCCCATGCTTACTTTCAATGTCAGGGTAACTCAGGAATGAGCGGCCGCACCGGTGGAATGGGTGGCTCCGGAATGGGAGACGACTCTTACGGTGTAAGTATTCGTACTGCGTGTCTCCATTCCCAACATTTGCTGACTTCATTGCTAGAGCAATACCGGCTCAGGCATGGGCGGCCGCACTGGTGGAATGGGTGGCTCCGGTATGGGAGATGACTCCTACGGATCTGGCAATACCGGCTCAGGCATGGGCGGCCGCACTGGTGGAATGAGTGGCTCCGGCATGGGAGATGACTCCTATGGCGTAAGTCAAAGGATTATCCCAGCTATATTAAATGTGATTAACTTCGAGTACAGTCCTCCGGCCGAACAGGTGGCATGAGTGGAAGCTCTGACACTTATGGCGTACGTTGGCTTGAATGACATTGATACGAGACCTTGTACTGACTGGCTTCTAGTCCGGCAACACCAGCAGTGGAATGGGCAGCGATAAATATGGATCGAGCAACACCCGAAGCGGCATGGGAGATGACTCCTACGGATCAAGCAACACCCGTACCGGGATGGGTAGTGACAACTACGGCTCGAGCAACACCAGCAGTGGCATGGGCAGCGACACCTATGGATCTGGTAACACCAGCAGCGGTATGGGCAGCGATTCCTACGGCTCCGGAAACACCCGTACTGGTATGGGTAGCGACAACTATGGATCTGGAACTACAAGCAGCGGCATGGGCAGTGACTCCTACGGATCTGGCACCACTGGTAGTGCGGGTCACGGCACCAAGACAAGTGGCGACTCTAAAGGTGGTAAGTTATCTTGAATTTAAGTGTATCTTTCTTTGTAGCCAGGTTACTAAGAGGTATAATAGACTCCACAATGGGTAAGTTCATGGAGAAAGCTGGTGGCATGTTCCACAACGAGAAGATGGAGCAGAAGGGAGCCGAGAAGCGCAACCAGGGTAGCGGTGGTTACAATAACGACGACTACTAGAGAGCTGTGTCTAGTTGGGGTTGTCTGAGACGTACCCATGCTACGCAAAAAATGGTGTGATGATGGAAACACTCATAATATGATACCTGCTTCGGCCTGGCCTTCGCGGTGCCACTGGCTTAGATAGTCTTAACAAAACTCTGAGAAATTGAGAAGTCTTTCACATAACATGTTGATTAGTGTGTTTTGGTAAAAATGCGTTATTTGCCTCTAGTAGTCGATGTAGAATTATATGATTCGAGACATCTGTTCCTCTGCAACCGCTTTTCTCGCCAACTTTCGAGGAGATCATCGGAGAATCAAACATATATCCAGTTCGCAACAAGAATTATTTGTCGTCAGACGTGCTCGTTGGGTTTGTTGCCATTGCAATACCGTCAAGTACAACCATTGTAGCTTGAAGCTCACCATACACGAGTCACCACATTTGATGGGCCTAAAGCATCCCAATTGCCATGGACTCCTCTCAACCCACGTCCGGTGCTCTGCTAGGTAGAGGCTTCCCTCCAACTAGCTGAACAAATATCACGGTCATATCTAACACCGACTATAGATCGCGCAAGCGCCGATGTCGCCCAGCTGCTCCGCCGGTTTGAGAATATCATTGCTTTGGCGCCTGTAAGATGAGAGACTTTCCCGTTTTGGTGATTTTGTTTTTGGTGAAGTTGGTTTGGTGAAAGTGGTTTGGTTTGGTTTGGTGTTGGCTACAGTGGAGGATGAGTTGAGGATGGGGTTTTTGGTTTTCTGTATGCTGTGGTTTTCTCTTTGATGTTGAGAATAGAGAGACGTGGGAAAGGGGGGTTTGTTTTTCAGAGGAGATGCGATTTTACGGCTAAATCACACTGGTGGGTATGATTGCAGATCAACAAGCAAGACCGCAACGCTACGGTGGTGAGTGTCTATCAGATGGAGGTTGAGACGGCTGCTTTGGTACGTGTACGAATTTTGTTCACTGTTCATATTGGATGCCACTTCCTAAGGGCAGGCCGATCCCATTCCTTCGTAAAATTCTCTCTATTTTCCCTATAAAATAGACTCTTAGAGAGATTGCCCTGCATCAATTACAGACAAGCGCCAATCTCTTCGAATCTTCTCTTTCATGAGTAAAACCATCGTCACAATCCTCAACTACACTAACACTCAATCACCCAGGTCCGTGCGGCAGAGGACGTCCTCTCCCTCACTCGCGTCTTGAAAGAATCATGGTTGTTTGGAAAGCTGCAGACCGTCGGAGCCAGCGAGGCGGAAAAGAGAGCGGATGAGTATGCGGCGGATGTTGCCAAGGGCTTGAGGAGGTTAGGGGAAGG
>JAABUO010002955.1_pt1 | contig 20445 bp, 22 predicted proteins | sample 5559291 | NCBI WGS metagenome assembly JAABUO01 (sample SAMN10711878, study PRJNA513372) | rock metagenome | isolation source: Antarctica rocks | place: Antarctica: Victoria Land, Finger Mt sud
CTGCCGCGCGGTCGCGGGGAGGGGGCACCTGCTGCCCGCCTGGACGGCCCGGTGTCACGATAGCTGTCACCAGCCGCAATCTGTGGCTGGTGTAAGTGCCTATTTTCACCCTGCACTCAGTACTCAGGCCCGTTTTTGTGTCCTTCCGCATCATGAGGGCAGCCTGAAACGCCATTTGAACGGGCGAAGTTCCCTCTCTAGCCCTTCTCGGCACTTTGACGACAACCTTGAGCCTCTCCCTATAAAGCTAGTTTGCCCCTGGTCGCAGCTTCGCTCTTTCCACCCCTATATAGGTTGGCAAGATTTCGGGAGTCGAATCGTGCCTTGCAGGCGTGGTCCTGGTTATTTGCGACCCATTTGCTTGCCAAGGCAAACAGGCTCTGCGCCATTCTCGGTGAAGCCAAAATGACCGCAAAGCCCCCGGCTTGAGCGCGCTGCCCCCCTCTTTATAGGCCCGCGAGGTCGCTACGCAGTGAGGGGTTGATAGAGAGTGGGCGAGGTATGCGCATCCGTTGGCCAGGACACAAGATGTCGTGTCCACGGCCGTCTTTCCCCCACATATAGCCAGCCAAGCTCCCACATCAGCTTCACCGAGAATGGCGCAGAACCGGCAAACAGGACGGATGTGTCACCGAAGTGATGACGAGGCGTGATGTCGCCGCCCGACCCAATTCACGGATGAAGCCCTCATTGCGATGTCACGGCAGGCGCATGTGGTGATCGTGGGCCGCCTTCCTCGTCATGGTCTTCGACCGGGACGCGCCGACCGCTATAGCTTGTCAGATAATGTTTGAGAGAGTCGGGCAAGTGGCTGAGCGTCGAAATAGCCTGCGGATTCTCATTCTTTATCTGAACGTCTATAGCGCGGCGCCAGCGCCCCCCCAGTATCCGGCGCGTCGACGACAGCGCGGCCGTCACGCGCGCGACCTGCTCGACCAGCTCGGTGTGGTGCGCCACCATGCCCACCCACCGCCCCACGGCCTTGCACAAGCGCAGGTCCTCGACGGAGAACGCGTCGGGCCGGACAGACTACTAGTGTTCAACGTCGGGGCCGAACGGGTCGGCCGCGTCCTCCAACGACGTGGGGACCCCTGCGGCGACGAGCGCCACATCCCGCGTCGCGCCGTCCGTCGAGGTGTCGGCCGCGTCGGTGCCCGTGCCGTCGGCGTCGTGGTCGTGCTCCGGCTGGGCCGTTTGGCCCTCGACCGGTGCGGGCGCCGTCAGTTCCAACGGCGGCGGCGTGAGCGGGCCGTCCGGGCGCTGCGGGCCGAGCGGCGGCACCCAATACTGGCCCCTGGCCGGCGCACGGCGCTTGACCTCGGGATCGTCGTAGTAACGGCGCTGGGTGAGGCGCGCGGCCGGGCGCTGGGGCATCTTTACCAGTAGCTCGTCCTCCCGAATGTTCATCACCTCGTCGGGCGCCAGCAGCGCCCACTTGGTCTCGCTCTGGCTCGCCCCTGCGGTGGCGGTGACGTGGAAACGGCCGCGCTATGTCGTGGCCGCTTCGGCGCCCATAGTGTCCGCTGTGTCTTTGGGCAGCGCGGCGACGATGAGCTCGGAGACGTCCTTGACCTGCATCGCGCCGTCCCAGCCCTTGGTCTTGATACCGTCCTCAAACATGGTGATGCAGAAGGGGCAGCCAGCCGCGACCGTGCCGGCGCCGGTCTCGCGCGCCTGGTCGAGCCGCACGCCGCTGATGCGCTTGCCCTGCGACTCTTCCATGAAGGCGCGCCCGCCGCCGCCGCCGCAGCAGAAGCTCTGCCGCTTGTTCCGCTCCATCTCCACCACCTCTCCGCCGGCCATGGGCAGGCTCTGCAACAGCGCGCGCGGCTCCTCGGTGGAGTCGTTGTAGCGCGCCATGTAGCAGGGGTCGTGGTACGTCACCCCCGTATTGCCGCCGGCGCCTGTACCCAGGATCGTCGCCAGATCGGCGTTACCATTTAGCTTTAAGCGCCCCGAGGCGACGAGTTCGGCCAGGTACTGCGTGTGGTGCAGCACCTGGTAGTCGCCGCCGAACTGCGGATATTCGTTCTTGATCGTATTGAAGCAGTGCGCGCAGGCCGTCAGCACCGTCGTGACACCGTATTTGTTGAGCGTGTCGATGTTCTCTTGCGCCAGCGTCTGGTAGAGGTACTCGTTGCCGATGCGCCGCGCCGGGTCGCCGTTGCACGCTTCCTCCTTGCCCAGGATGGCGAAGTGCACCCCGGCGGCCTGTAGCGCCGTCGCCACGGCCGTGGCGACCTTTTTGTTGCGGCTGTCGTAGGAGCCCATGCAGCCGACGAAGTAGAGCACGTCGATCTCCTCGCCGCTCTTCGTCACGTCGGCCATGGTCTTGACGCCGAGCGCTTTGGCCCAGTCGCCGCGCTGGCTGCGCTTCATTTGCCAGGGGTTGGCGTTTTTCTCCAGGTTGTTGAAGACCGGGATGATCTCTTGGGGGAAGCGCGCCTCCTCCAGCACGAGGTTGCGGCGCATCTCCACGATCTTCGGCACATGCTCGATCATCACCGGACAGGCCTCGACGCACCAGCCGCAGGTCGTGCACGACCACAGCGTTTCGTCGGCGATGACGCCGCCGATCAGCGGCGCGCGGTCGGGCAGCGCATGGCCGTCCGCGCCGGCTTTGCGCGCCGCTACGAGCGCGTCACCCTGGTCGAATAACTCGTACTTGAGGTTTTGTATGAGCTCTTTGGGCGAGAGCGGCTTGTCGCTGAGCAGCGCCGGGCAGTTGCGGTCGCAGCGGCCGCACTGCGTGCACGAGTAAAGGTCGAGCAGACCTTTCCAGGAGAATTCCTCGATCTTGCCGACGCCGAAATGCTCCTGTTCCTCGATGTTTTCGATCTTCGGCAGCGCGCCCTTGGGCTCGGACTGGCGGAAGTAGGTGTTGGGGACGGCCGCGACGAGGTGCAGGTGCTTGGAGGACGGCAGGTAGATGGCGAAGCCAAACACGGTCAGGATGTGTACCCACCAGCAGACGGCGTAGAGGGTCGTGGCGGCCGCTATGCTAATGCCGCCAAGCAGCAGGGCCAGACCACCGCCGACGGGTGAGGACGCGGCGGTCGTGCTGCCGCCCGCGCGGATGGCGAAGGCCTCGGCCAGCAGCAGTGAGACCATCAGCAGCGCGATCAAGCCCAGGATGAAGAAGGCGTCGCCGCTGTTGTCGAGGCGCGGCGGCCGCATCACCACACGGCGGTAGACGGCCACGGCGCACGAGACGAGCACGAGCACGGCGAAGACATCGAGCACGACTTGATACACGGAGTCGCCGCCGACGAGGGGCAGCCCCAGGCTCGTCGCGAGGCCGCCCAGGATGAGCTGGATCGTGCCGAGCGTGATGACGATAAAGCCGTAGAAGATGAGCAGGTGAACCGTCCCGGCCAGCCGGTTGTTGAGCAGACGCCGCTGCAGCAGGACGTTGATGGCGACCGTCTTGAGCCGGCCGAGCGGGTCGTCGAAGCGGTTGTCAGACACGCCCAGGCGTAGGAAGCCGACCAGACGGCGCGTGCGCACGGTCACGAGGATGACGGTCGCGAGCAGGATCGCGATGAAGATGAGATGGCCTACGAGGCCGCCGGTTGGCGTCACTGATGTCTCCTTTGGCATCGGCGCATGCTGTCTACCCGCATTCTAGCGTACCGACGAACCGCGCGACATAGACGGCACGTACCCCCTGCGGATCAGCACCGTCGAGGATATCGTCGCGGAGAAGCTGCGCGCCCTCCTGCAGCAGCCGATCCGTAAGCGCGCACGCCCCCAAGACCTGCTCGATATCGCGGTCGTCCTGCGCCAGGGGCTGCCGCTCGACCGTGCTCTTGTCACGGATTTTCTGCTGCGTAAGGCAGCAGCACGCACTATCTCCGTCTCACACGCCGCTTTTCATCATCCCGAGATTATGGAGCGAGCAAGACGGGGATACGACGAATTGAAGGGAACAACACGCGTCCTCTTCGTCCCTTTCGAGGAGGCGTGCGACCTGCTCTACGGCTTGGTGGACACGTTGACCATCCCCAGGGAATGACGATGGGTGGCGCGCTATTCCGGCATCTCCTGGCCAACCGTACGTGCTGGCCATGGCGGCACTCGGCGCGGGAAAAGGTGTAGATTGCTGTGAGCGTCGTCGTGGGAAGCGCAGGGTGAAGCTATCCTTGTGACTTACAGGGCGGTCCATCGAGTATCATGCTTGGATTGAGGGCTGTGCTGGCCGTTTAATTTATCCATGCGACGATATTCATCCATTCGTCGCACGGAACGCGGGCCGCGCTATGTAACCGATACACGGTGGCGCGGGAGTGCGCGGTGCGCCGCGTCGGTCGCGGGGCTGGGCTAGGGGCGCTAACAGGAGCAATGTGCTGGTACAGGGCACGCGCCGTCGGGCCGATGGTCTGTGCTCGGCACCGGGAGTCAACCGCGCGAGCGATCCCCACCCACCGTCGTTAGTACCCGCTTGGCGTCTTACACTCGAAGTGCGAGACGACCTGCTGCGCGTGCTGCTGCCCGCATTTCGGGCAGGTCGGCGGTTGCTCCTTCAAGCGGTCGTGCTCGTGCATCGGCACCGTGACCTGAAAGCGCACGCCGCACGCCGGGCACTCGAATTCGTACATAGCCATGTCTCGCCCCTCCTTTCCCGGTATCTCGTCCTCCGTCCACCATCAGTAAACACCCGCGCGAGTGGTTGGTCAAGGGTGTGACGTGGCGGTCAGGGCTACCGCGACCCACAACGTCAGAGTTGTTGCGCCGATCCGCGCTTTCCGTCAAAGTGGGCGCGCCAATCCGCGCGCGCTGTGTCCGCGTCGTTCTCATGTGGGACGTGTCCGTAACGCGCAGTGTGAGCGTGGAATAGTGGACCTGCTTGTATATATGGCCCTGGCTCGCGAAGAGGCAGGTGTAGAGCCAGCCTTCGGCCGAGAGCTGGGCGTGCGTGCAGGTGCGGCAGAACGGCTGCGTGACCGAGGCGATCACGCCGATCTCTCCGCTGCCGTCCACATACCGCCAGCGGGTGGCGACCTCGCCCGTGTACGTGGGTTCGACGGGTGCGAGCCGAGCGGCCACGCGGCGTTGATCCGCGCGACGATTGCAGCCGCGGGGACGACATCCTCCATCCGCCACCCGTTGGTCGTCCCCACGTCCATGTACTCAATGAAGCGCAGGATGTGCCCGCTACCCCGGAAGTAGCGCGCCATGGCGAGGATGCTGCCCTCGTTGACGCCGCGTTTGACCACCATGTTGATCTTGACGGGGGCCAGACCGGCGGCCACTGCGGCCTCAATGGCCGCCAGGACCTTGGCGACGGGAAAGCCCACCTCGTTCATGGCCATAAAGATGGCGTCGTCGAGGGCGTCCAGGCTGATGGTGATGCGCTGCAAGCCCGCGTCTTTGAGCCCGCGTCTTTGAGCGCGCGGGCTTTCGTTGGCGTGAGCAGCGCTCCATTCGTGGTCAGCGTCAGGTCGGCGAGTCCGTCGATCGGGGCCAGCAGCGCGACTAACTGCTCCAGGTCGCGGCGCACCAGCGGCTCGCCACCCGTTAGGCGAATCTTCTGCACGCCCTGAGCGACGGCGAGGCGCGCCAGCCGCGCGATCTCGTCGAAGGTGAGCAACGCGGACCGCGGCAGGAACTGGAAGTCGCGCCCGAAGACCTCCTTGGGCATACCGTAGGTGCAGCGGAAGGTGCAGCGGTCGGTGACCGAGACGCGCAGGTCCCGCAGCGGTCGGTGACCGAGACGCGCAGGTCCCGCAGCGGTCGGTGACCGAGACGCGCAGCGTCATGTCCACAGCGTATCTCCTGCGGCGCGAGGACGGCGCGACGCCCTAGCGTCGCGCCGTCCTCGCGCCGCAGGTGGTCCCGTATAATCAGCCCCAGGTCCAGGACATAGAGTACGATCACGACGTCCCCCCGCACCGTGGCCAGGCGCCCGGACGGCACGAGGTGGTCGATGCCCCCGTAGGATGAACGCCGTGCCCCGCACCACGCGCTTGAGCAACTCCAGTGGCCGCGGCCGCACCAGCGGCGGTAAGGCCAGGTAGGTCAGGCCAACAGCGGCGCGTGGCTGAGGCGGGAGACGACACGGGGAGGCCAGCGACGATGAGCAACGCGGCGCAGCTCACGACGACCAGCCCGGCCAGACCGCCGCTGAGCCCGCACAGCGGCGTATGCAGCAGCGCCGACAGCCGGCATCCTGCCGGACGGCACGGGCCGTCCGGTCCAACCGGATGCACGTAGGAGGGCGCGGCCTGGGGCCGGCGCCGGGGCGGAGGGGCACGGTGGTCAGCGATGGGGACAGCGCTTCTTTCTCGGGCGCGGCCTGGGGCCGGCGGTGCGGCCGTTGTTAGCGGTCTTTGAAGTAGTCGGCGTTGATCTGGATGAAGTTCTGCCACTGCGTCGGCACCTCGTCCTCGGCGAAGATGGCGTTGACCGGGCACTCCGGCTCGCAGGCGCCGCAGTCGATGCACTCGTCGGGGTTGATGTAGTACTGCTCGTCGTCGTTGGTCGCGTAGATGCAATCGACGGGGCAGACGGCCACGCAACTGGCGTCCTTGACTCCGATGCAGGGCTCCGTGATGACGTAGGTCACTTTGATCCTCCCCTCCCCGCGGTAGCGGGGCTGCTTGCGCGCCCGGCGCAGAAAGTCGTCGAGGGCGGCGCGGTCGCGCTCCAGCACGTCCTCCCAGCGGGCCAGCGTCGCGCGCCCCGCCGCCGTCAGCAGGTACGCGCGCCGCTCCGGTCCGCCGTGGCCGGCCTGCCGCGTCGAGCGAATCAGGCCGTCGCGCTCCAGCCGGTGCAGCAGGCGATACAGGTTGCCGCGATCCGCAGCCGACCCGACGCCCCAGCTGGTCAGGCACGCCAGGAGCCGATAGCCGTGCGCGGGCACCTGACTCTCGCTCAACAACAACAGCACACAGGGCTCAAAGAAGCCGTGCAGCAGGCCGCTGCCACGCATCCGCCGCGAGGGCTCGACCGGACCCAACGACATGCCCACACGCTCCTCGGCGTATCTGTCAACGACATCTACTCTAGCACGGGGACGGGATGATGGTCAACTTGTAAGGCGTCGGAGTCGGTGAGCCGGTCCCACATGTCCCGGCTACCACGCTCATCCGGGCGTACCAATGGATGAGCGTGGTAGCCGGGACAGCTCGCTCCACACACGTCCATGCCGGCGCGCACGCGCGTGCAGTCTGTCGTCATCATGGCTGTCTTCTCCGTCTCGTCGGTGTGATCGTGTCATCATGTGGTGGTGACTGTCGCTCCCGGCGCGGCTGGCGCGGCCGGGGTGATCCGTCCCGCGGCGACAGATGACGGGCCGTGGCGCGACACGCCGCTGGGGGAGGGGGGCTGGCGCCTCGTCGGCGCAGGGCTCTGACGGGTGAGCCAGCGCCGCGCCGAGTGCGGAGTGCGGCACCCGATAGCGCGTCAACAGGCGCGCGTCGTCGGACGTCAGCACCTCGACGGTGCGGGCGCCGTCCCCGCGTGGACGATCCAGGAGCAGGGACGGCACCCGGACCCGCAGGGCATGCACGGCGCGGTCGGTGCGGGTCGTGCGGGTGGGTAGCGTGGCCGGCATCAGGGGGCCATCTGCTAGCTTTTCTCCATCCAGTCGTCCTCGCGCAGGCCGTACGCGAACCGCGCATTCAACTGTGCGTCGAGGCCCAGGTCGTGTGCGTTGCGGCCACTCGCGCCCTTGTCCTGCTCCGTGATGGCTTCGTCGGCGCGCGACGACAGCGCCGGCGAAGGCGCTATCAGGGTGTGTCCCTCCCGCGTCGTGGTCGAGCTGTGGCGTGCCATGCGTGTACCTCCTTGCCTATTGTGACGGACCCTCTGCGGTCCATCGGGCCGGTGTCCGGTGACAGGCCGGAATCTACCGTGCCTGGCGCGTACCATACGTTGTGCCATCGGGGCCTGTGCATACAGCCCACCGGCCCCAGGATCGCGGCGTTGGCGCGTCGGCACACGCGCCCCCCGTCGCCCGTAAGCCGAGGCGTAAAAGGGCGGGGCGCGGAATCCATAGGACAGGCTCCGCGCCCCGCCCCGCGGTCGTCCAGGGGAGTAGACACCCGCACGGTCGCGCCGCGTGTCGCGTTAGTAGAAGGTGGAGGTATCGGGCACGGTATAGCCCTCGACCAGGGGGAGCTCGTCCTGCGTGTTGTCCAGGAGGAGCTACTCCGGCATGCGGTGGTCTGCGTCGGGCTCCCTGGTCACGACGACCTGCCCCTCCTGGATCGCGTGGATCGCGGTGAAGGGCACGTACAGATCGCGCTGCACACGCACCACGACGCCGGTCGCCCCGACCTCCGTCACCTGGCCGATCCGCTCGGTGTTCTCTCCCTGCACGTCCATCCCGGCCACGATGTCGCTACCTGTTGTCGTCATAGATGGGGCCTCCTTGTCGCGCTAGCGGTGGCATGTGTCATCTGGACCCAGACGTGAGGGGGCGGCACAGACGATGCCGCGTGTGGGTGGGAGCGGGCGGTGCGGGCGCGTGCCTCGTGGCACGCCGTGGGCATCCCGCCGCGCCCCTGAGCCTAGCTGCTGGTAGTGTACCATGACAGCGCCGCATCATGTCAACAGCGCGTAAAAGGACTTTGCATCATCGAAGAGGCGCGGCACGCGCCACAGGTGGGGTCACACGGGGATAGCGGCGTCGATCAGACCGTGCCCGTGCTGGCCCGGGTGCACGCGGACACGCCCGCCACATGCGGCGCGAACGCGCCCTCCGTGACAAACGTTCGATCGCGGGTGGCTTGGGGACGCCCATCACACGGGGCTTGATGATGCTGGCCGCGCACAGCGCCCGTGGCCCACGCGCGCGGCAGCTGCAGCAGGGGGCGGTGGTGGAAGCGGGGGCGGTGCGGTGGTGAGGGGAGGGCGTGCGGTGTCGCGCGCTCAGAGGGGGATGGCCAGCTGGGTGACGGCCGCGTAGGCGAGCCAGAGGGCAGCGGCAATGGCGGCGAGGAGAGAGAGAGCCAGGATGAGTTGGGCGAGGAGGCTGACCAGGCGCATCCAACGAATCGCTGCAATCATAATCTCTATTATAGCGCGTCGCTGCGACGATTGTCCGGCCCCCGTGTAAGAATGCACATAAGATGATAGCGGTGGTGACGTCATTGTGGAGTTCGCAGCGACGGGTGAAATCGGCTCGCCGTGAGCGCGAATAGCTCATGGATGCGAACGCAAAACGACGTCGCCACCCCTATCAAGAACTCTGACGCCTGACACTTTCGGCCGTCTCTTGGTAGCCAGACATCCTATGAAGGGGGGGCGCGGTCAGGGCCGGTGTGCACGGGCATAGGCGTCGGCCTGCCCCCACAACAGACGGAGCGCGCGGGCGAGCCAGCGCTGTTCGGGGGCACAGGTCCGCGGCGCGTGGTCGCTGTAGAGCGCGAGCGTGAATTGGACGTTGTGGTACGTCTCCCCAGCCACCAGCGTGCAATGGGTCGGCGTGCGATAGCCGCGCGCCCAGGCCGTCGGGGCGAGGGCCGTGCGGTTCCCGAGCGCGAGCAGGGGCAGGACGGTGCCGCCCTCGCCGCGCACGCTCTGGGCGCGGGCCTGGGCGTTGTGCCGGGCGGCCAGCGCAAGTGTCGGCCAGACCGCCGCGTCGAGGAAGGCGCCGGACGGAGCCAGCCCGACGGGAATGACGCCCCAGCGGTACGCGGTGTCGCCCTGCGCATCGCGGATGACGATGGAGGGGCGCGGCCCGTCGGGGGCGGCCGGACCAGGGCGGCCGAGCGTGGCGGTACGCCAGAGCGCAGGGGCGGGGTGGATCGTCCGGGCCTGATCGCCGGGCGACACACCGAGGGCCAGCGCCGACGCGAGGAGAGGCAGCGTCCACACGCCCCCGCTCTGTCCCATGCCCACTCCTCGTCCTCCTCCCTCTGGTCTGATGGCCGTACGCTAGGGGTGCGCGCCCGGATGCGCGCCCACGCCGCCCTCCCTTGCTGGGACGATACAGGGCCTCGCGCCTCGGTGCCATAGCCCGTTCGGTGCGCGCCACGCCCGCGCGGCCCAGGGTCTCTCGACGGCGCTGTGTGTTAAGCCTCTATATAGAACCGATGTCCTAGTATACATGGCGCAGGCGGGTGACTGCGGTGGCGTCGTCGCCGGCGAGCGGGCGCGCTGTGCGGCGGATGGGAGGAGGGTGAGGGAGCGAAGGCGGATAGTGTTGATCAGGATGCGCTGGTGGCAGGCGGCGCAGGTGTAGACGAGGGTGAGGTGGGCGGGGAAGACACGGGCGAGCCAGCGGAGGGCGCGGGGCGGGCGATGGCGGTAGGAGGCGTGGAAGGCGAGGGCGTCGTCGGCGCCGCAGTCGGGGCAGGGGGGGCGCGGGTACGGGCGAAACATGGTGGCAGCCTTGGCGCGTAGGTCCGGGAGTCCTGCGGTGTGGCGAGGGGCGGCACCGGGAAGACACGGGACGTGGACGATGGAGGCTGCTGGGGGGACTATAGCAGGTGCGGGCGGGTGTCGTCAGGGTGCGACGAGCGGGCACCGTGGGTGAGGGCGATGCGACGACGGGAGGGACGGCGACTGGTCACGACGCGGGCGGCCCTAGCGGCGCGCTAGGAAGCGGGCGGAGTGTCAGGCGGCGGGTGTGGGGGAGCGGCTGCGAGGGGTGGAGGAACATACTGGGCCATGACGGCGTCCTCGAAGCGGTCCCGATCCTGCTGGGCGCGGCGATCGGCCACGCGACGGTCCTGCACGATCCCCACCGCGTCACGAGTGCGGCGATCGGCCACGCGACGGTCCTGGATGTCCTCCCGGTTTGCAATGTCCTGTTGTGCATCCTCCCGGTTTGCAATGTCCTGTTGTGCATCCTGATAGGCCTGGAGCGCGTGGGGATGCCGCGCCGGCGCGTCCGGCGCCATCTCCGGTGCCACGGGGTTCGGCAGCGCGGCGTGGAGGGCACGTAGCGCGGTGGCCAGGCGCTCGATGGTGGTAGTTTGCTGGGCGATGGTCTGGGCCAAGGGGGCCACGGCGCGCTGCACGGCGTGGTCGATGAGCGGGTGCAAGCGCGCGGTGACGTCCCGCGCGATGGCCGCGGGGTCAGGCCACGGCGCGTGGTACGACGCGTCGTCGACGCCGGCGCGCTCCGCAGCGAGGGGCAGGGGGGCGGAGGCAGCGGGTGGGGCCAGGGGTCCGGAGGCGAGGTGCTCGGCCATAATGCGTGTAGTGTAACGCAGCGGAGGGTCGGAGTGCATTGATCTAGCTTGATCTGGCCATTTAGGCCTGTAGGTGTAAGGCGTCACGTTCGTTGCGCCGGCCGTGAGCGTGGCAAGGCGAAAAACGTCATGATTGGTGCGCGGAAAACGTCACGTTCGCTGCGCCAATCGTGCAGAAACGTCACGTTCGTTGCGCCGATCCGCGCGGAAGGGGAGCGCGCGTCGCACACAGAAGACGAGTGGACGGATGCTCTGTTGAGCGCCACATGATGCCTGAGGTGGCGGGAGAGGGGCGTGGGTGGAGGATGGCGCAGCGAACGTGACGTTAACGGCGCAGCGAACGTGACGTTCGGCGCAGCGAACGTGACGCCTTACCAGCCCCTCGGGATAAACTGTCCCCGCGCTAGAGGCGGCGTGTTAGAGTAACCTCGATCACAAGGACGATGCATGGGGCAGGACGTCGAGGGTGAGGGCAGCGATGGGCCAGCTACATCTGGGGGTAGGGACGCGCTACGAGCGGGATGGGCGCACGTTTCTCGTGCAGCAGGTGTTGGGGGACGGGCGGCTGGTGGTGGAGGACCAGAGCGGCGGGGGCCAGGGGGTGGTGACGCGGGAGGGGCTGACTGCGGCGTGGGCGGACGGGGCGCTGCGCTTCGCGGGGCGGGGGCGGGGGCGGGGGGCACGCACGGAGGAAGCGGGGGGACGGCCGAGGGCGTACACGATCGCTGATTTCCACGTGTTGCCGGACGGGGAGCGCGCGGAGGCGTGGCGGCGGTATGCACTGATCCAGCCGCTGCTGGCGTGGCCACCGGAGCGGCGGACGCGGCGCGCGATCGCGGAGTATCTTTCCTCGGCCGCAGGGCCAGAGCACACGACGCACGGAGCGGCGGGAGAGGCCACGAGCCGAGGCAGTGTGGAGCGGTACCTGCGGGCGTACGAGGCAAGCGGGGGGGACATCCGGTCACTGGTCCCAACGACGATACGGCGTGACACAGGCCGCTCGGGACTGGAGGCGGAGCTGGAGGAGGTCATCCAGGGGGTGCTGGCGGAATGCCGGGCGGCGCCGGCGCAACGGACGGCACGGGCGGTGTACTTCATGGTGATCGAGCGGGTGCGGGTACGCAACCAGGGGCGAGCGCCGGAGGAACAGATAGGGTTGCCAGGCCTGTCGACGATTGAGCGGCGGGTGAAGGCGGCGGGGACGGCGGGGGTGCTGCGGCGACGGCCAGGACCGCGCGAACGACGGGCGGACGCGGGGGTGCAGCCGGGACCACGGGCGACGCGGCCGTTGGAGCGGGTGGAGCTGGACCACACGGTGCTGGACCTGATCGTGGTGGGCGAGGAGGACCGGCTGCCGATCGGGCGGCCGACGGTGACGCTGGCGCTGGACGTGTACAGCGGGCTGCCGGCGGGGGTGCATGTGGGGTTCGAGGCGGCGGGATACGGGGCGGCGATGCGGTGCCTGCTGCACGCGATCCTGCCGAAGGAGGACGCACAGGCGCGCTACGGGACAAAGAACGGGTGGCCAGTGTACGGGCTGCCGGAGACGCTGGTGGTGGACCGAGAGCCGCACCTGGTGAGCGGGGACCTGGCGGATGCGTGTGGGCCGTTGGGCATCCACCTGGACCCGACCCCTGTCCGACGGCCGTGGTTCAAGGGGGCGATCGAGCGGCAGTTCCGAACGCACAACACGGGGCTGGTGCATGGGCTACCGGGGACGACGTTCTCGAACGTCTTGGCGCGGGGAGAGTACGACGCGGCGGGGATGGCGTGCATTTCCCTGACGCGGTTCCGGGAGATTCTGCACATGTACTTGCTGGATGTCTACGGGCAGGAGTGGAACCGGGGGGTGGAGGGGGTGCCGGCGCAGCGGTGGGCGGCGGCGGTGGCAGGGGGCTGGACGCCGGCGCTGCACCACGATGCGGCGGAGATGCGCTTGCTGTTGGGACGGAGCGCGGTGCGGACGATCCAGCGGGCGGGGATCGACCATCTGAGTCTGCGGTATCACAGTGCGGAGTTGGAGGCGCTGCGGCGGGCGCTGCCGGGGGGGACGCCGGTGGCATTGAAGTACGACCCGGAGGACCTGGGGGCGCTGCATGTGCAGATCCCGGCGGCGCAGCGGGGGGTGGGGCCGGCGTGGCTGCGGGTGCCGGCGCTGCATCAGGAGTACGCGGGGGGCCTGTCGCTGTGGAAGCACCGGGTGATCCAGGGGCAAGCGCGGGTGGAGCGGGGGCGGGCGGTCAATATCGAGGCGCTGGCGGAGGCGAAGGGACGCATCCAGACAGTGGTGGAAGAGGAGTTCCGGCGGACGCGGCGGGGCCGGCGGCGGGTGGCGGGGGCACGGTACCTGGGGGTGGGCGCGGAGCCGGAGCCGACCGCGCCTGCGGTGCAGGCCATTGGCGAGGAGGCAACGGACGCGGAGGTGCGGCGGAGGCTAGAGGAAGCGATGGCCACGTGGGACATCGAGGCGGCGCTGGCGGAGCCGGGGTGGGGGATCATGTACGCGCCGCCGAGGAACGAGGAGCCTGATCGCCGGTGGTAAGGGGAGGGAGGGAGCAATGATGGTGCGTCCGGCGTCGACGGTAAGCCCGGCGGTGCGGAAGCAGATCGAGAGCATCCGGGTGGCGTACCCGCGGTGGCAGGGGATCGTGGAGGAGATCGGGCGGTGTCAGGAATGGGGGCCAGTGGCGGCGGAGCCGCCGTGTCTGCTGGTGGTGGGACCGACGGGGGCGGGGAAGTCGACGTTGGTGGAGACGTACGCGCAGGAGCACCCGGCGGTGTTGACAGAGAGCGGGATCACCTATCCGGTGGTGCGGGCGACGATCCCGACGCCAGCGACGATCAAGGCGCTGGCGATGGTGTTGCTGGCGGCGCTGGGGGACCCGCGGGCGACGAGCGGGACCGTCGGCGCGATGACGTACCGGCTGACGCACTACTTTCGGGACTGCAAGGTGGAACTGCTGATCCTGGACGAGTTGCAACATTTCCGGGACCGGGACAACCGGCGGGTGCTGGAGAACGCGAGCAACTGGCTCAAGACGCTGATCAAGGAGACCGGCGTCGCCTGCGTGTTGGTGGGGCTGCAGGGGGAGGCGGAGGAGGTGGTGCGGCTGAACCCGCAGTTGGCGCGGCTGTTCGGCGCGCCGCATGTGTTGCTGCCGTTCGCGTGGGAGGAGCGGCGGCCGGAGACGGTGCGGGAGTTCGTGGCGTGTCTGACGCTGCTGGAGGGGGCGCTGCCGCTGGCGGAGCGGCCGGATCTGTCCGGGCTGGGGATGGCGCGGCGGCTGCACGCGGCGAGCGGGGGGGTGATGGCGTACCTGATGGAGTTGCTGCGGGGGGCGACGTACCTAGCGCTGACGGAGGGGCGGGTGACGCTGGACCTGGACGTGCTGGGGCGGGCGTTCGAGCAGCGGCTGGCCAGCCTGCGGCGGGGCACGGCCAACCCCTTCCACGACGCCGGGGCCGACGGAGGCGTGGGTCGGCGGGACACGGGGGACGCGCAGGAGACGGCGCGCGCTGACCGCGTGGGACGGGCGTGAGTGATGACGATGTCTGATGATGTCTGATATCGCCCTGGCCGCGGCTGGGGTTGAGGAGCGGGGACCGGCGCCGCGCCTGATCAACCGGGTGCGGCCGGCGCCGTTGGAGAGCCTGGGGAGCCTGCTGCAGCGGCTGGGGGAGGCGAATCATTACCGGGAGCGGACGTGGTTGGGAGGCCTGCTGCGGCGGCACCCGGAGCGGCCGGAGGTGCTGCGGCGGGTGGAGGACTTCGAGACCCTGGAGGAGTTGACGGGGCTGGGGCGGGCGGAGCTGATCGGGCTGACGCTGCATCGGTTCGCCCCGCGGTATGGGGTGGCGCAACGCCCGCCCCGGCCGGTGCTGCCAGCGGTGCTACCGATCCCCCTGTGGCCGGACATCGGGGCACGGGGAAACACGCGGGCGGCGGCGGCGGTGTGCCCGGCGTGCTGGGGGGAATGGGCGGTGATCGTGCTGCCGTGGTGGTTGCACCACGTGACGGCATGCCCCCGGCATCTGATGCTGTTGCGCCAATGGTGTGCGGGGTGTGACGCGCCGCTGCGGCTGGCGGCGGGACAGGCCGGCTGCGGGCAGTGCGGGGCGGCGATCGGCGCGATGGGGACGCGCTCGATCGCGGGCGACGCGGACGGGAAGGAGCTGAGCGCGCTGGTGTGGTGGGCGACGGGATGCGGGGAGGGCCTGTACCCGCCGGAGGAGTGGGAGCTGGCGGCAGACCATCCGGTGTGGGAGCTGGCGGCAGACCATCCGGTGTGGGAGCTGGCGGCAGACCATCCGGTGTGGGAGCTGGCGGCAGACCATCCGGTGTGGGAGCTGGCGGCAGACCATCCGGTGTGGGGGCTGGGGACGCCGGCGCTGCTACGGGGGCTGTGGGGCGGGGCGCAAGCGGAGGTGGCGGGGGCCGGGGAACCGCGGTTGCACGCGCGGGAGATCGCGGACGTGCATGAGGCGCTGGTGGGGGCGTGGCGGCGGCTGCGCGATGGGGCGGAGGGGAGGCTGGAGCCGTCCAGTTATCTTGACGGACGGTACAGCCTGGGCAGATAGGCGCAGATATTGTGATGCCGCTCACGTCGCGACGGTGACACAGGGCGCACGTCATGTGTGGGACGCCTTACAGTACAAGGGTGGAGGCGAGGAGCTTACTGATGGCGCTATCACAGGCCTTAAGCTGGCAGGAAGCGGCTCTAGACGTGCTGAGGGATCAGTGTGGAGACATCCAGGAGCGTCGGGTGCATCAGACGTGGGGAGACCGCGTGGTCATCGAGGCCCGGACAGCACGCTTTCCCAGCGGTGTTGTGCTCAAAGCGTCGCGAGAACAGAGTGTCCGAGTGGAGGTGTATGCCGCGCGGTGCGCGGAACGGGCGGGCGTTCCCGTGCCAGCGATCCTGGCGGAGGGCACGGACGAGCGGCTTCCCGGACAGGACTGGCTCGTGATGAGACGCGCCGAGGGGCGGCCGTGGGCAATAGTCGCCCAAGCGGACGCTCAAAGGGCACGGACACTCGCTGACATCGGGCATGTGTTTGCATCCCTGCATGGGGTGCTGATGCGCAACTACGGACCGCTCACGCCGGGTCTGGGCGGGCGCTACCGTTCGTGGTCAGGGTGGCTTCATGCGGAGTTGCTCTCGTGCGCGCAGCCGCTCATCCGCGAGGGTCATCTGCCGCCGCACTTTATGGGTCTGGCCGAAGACGTGTTGCGGTCCCTGGCGCCACAGTTAGAAAACGTGCGGCCGGCGCTCGTGCATGGCGACTTGGGCGATCAGGAGATCTTCGTGGATGCCCGTAGTGGCGCCGTGACAGCGATTGTTGATTGGGGCGATGCGCTCTGCGGTGATGCGCTGTATGACTTTGCGCGGTTCGTGGCGGGCGGTCCTGCGGCCGATGAGCGCCCCGCTCTCTACCTGCCTGGTGTCAAGCAGGCGTACGCGAGGGACGTTGGCTGCGATCCGGCTGCCCTTGAGGGTAAAGTGCCCGATCTCTATGCCATGCATAATGCTGTGCGAAACGCCGCATGGTGTGTGCGAGAAGAGAGTGCATGGATCGGGGATTTGTGTGCTCACGCGATGAGCATAGTCTCGAAGCTAAGGTGATGTAAGACGTCACAGTCGGTGATATTGGTGGCGAAGTCATTGTAAGGGTCGTAGCTACGGGTAAAATCGGCCCGCCGTGAGCGCGAATAGCCCCTGGATGCGAACGCAAAACGACTTCGCCACCAATATCACCGACTGTGACGCCTTACAGGGGCGGAGGGGTATCCTGGATGTATGATCAAGACACCTGCATTGTGCGAGAGCGGCATCAGTGCCGTGGGGGCGCTCCTAATGGGCGCTCATCGTGCCCTGTCCGCTCAGCGTTGCGCGTGCGCGTCCTCGCGCTTGCCCAGCGCTTACACCGCCTCAATCTCATAGTCGAGCGTGACCGACGCGCTCTGTCCCCGCGGTGCGGCGAAGGTTCCGTCGCCCCGCAACCCCCGCAAATCGTCGGTCCCCGACCCTGGCACGACGGACCAGGTGGCCGTGACCGTGCCATCCTCAAATGTTCCATTGAGTTGGAGCACGAAACTCCCGGAGCGGCTACCGATGCGGCCGACCACGCGCTGCAGCCCGACAAAGCGGGCGGAACGCGCGTCGGGGTACATCATCAGGTACTCCACCGCCCCCGCGCCCTCGATATCCCCATGGAAGGACTGCGTCACGCTGGCGCGGGTGAGCTTCGCCCCTCCGCCGATCTCCTCGTACGGTGTCTCATCCCAGGTCTTCACGTCCAACGTGCCCCTCGCCTGTGTGCTCATCAGGAGTCCCCCCAGCTATGTCCATACGTGCGGCCTGCACACGCCCGGTACTACAGGCCTTGGAGGGTCTTACCATCAGCGGTCTACGCCCCCCAGGTCTCCGACGAACAGACGAACAAATGTTCTTGTCGCGGCGCCTACGAACAACTATACTACAGGCGCAACGCGGCGTATTGTACAAACGCGCCACATGCAACGCGCCTGGCGACGGGTAGTCGCCGCGCCCAACGCCACCGGAGCGACCTAGCGGAGACAGCGATCCCATCGCGCGAGGGTGTGAGTGATGACAATGGCGCCGGTCACGAAGCCCAGGGGCATCCTGAACCCGCAGGCGGGTGAGGGGATGTTCCGCTTGTCATTGCACCCACCCGCCCCGGATCTGGCGTTCTTCGTGGAGCACTACTGGGTGGTCACGTGGGACCTGCGGGGACGCGCGCCATATCGCGCGGAGATCCTGCCTCATCCCTGCGTCCACCTCGTCATCGAGGAAGGCCGATCGCGGGTTATCGGCGTCATGCGGGGGCGCTTCTCTCAGCTCCTCGTCGGGAAGGGGCGCGTGTTCGGTGTCAAATTCAGGCCCGGGGCCTTCTACCCCTTCATGTCCTCGCCGGTGTCCGCGTTCACTGATCGCTCCCTTAGCCTCGGCGCGGCCTTCGGCGCCGACGGCGCGGCCGTGCTAGGGGCGATGCTCGCGCTCGTGGATGCGGGGGAGATGGTCGATTGCGCCGACTCATTCCTACGCGGGCGCTGCCCACAGCGAGACGAGACCGTGCGGGTGATCGCCAGGATCATCGACTGCATCATCGCGCGCCCAGACATCACCACGGTCGATGGCCTGGTGGGACGGCTCAACCTGAACAAGAGGACCGTGCAACGGATCTTCAGCCGCTACGTCGGCGTGGGACCGAAGTGGGTCATCAGGCGGTATCGCCTCCACGAGGCGGCCGCACGCGTCGCCGAGGGCGGGCGCGTCGATTGGCCGGCGTTAGCCCTGGATCTCGGCTATGTCGACCAAGCGCATTTCATCAAGGACTTCAAGGCGATTGTCGGTCGCGCCCCGGCGGCGTACGCAAAGGACATGGGCGTCGGCCCACGCTAGCGTGGGCCGACGCCCGCCTAGCAGCTTTTCCCCGTGCCCGTCGCTGCGGCCAGTGTGAAGCCGGCGCCCACGCGTTGCCTCTGGGTGTTCTGTCGCGGTGGCGCAGGATCCTTGTCCTGGCCGCATAGGACATCCGGCCACGCATGGCCGGTTGCCAGCCCATGGTGTAAGATCCCACAGTTGGTGCGCCGATCTCAGGCGTGGACGACGGTCACATCCCACAGATAGTGCGCGGGGTGTCCCACAGTTCCTGCGCCACCCTGTAAGAATGCACATAAGATGCGCCGACCCCACACGTAAATCGACGCCATGGGGCGCATAACATGCGCTGCTTGGGGCACATAAGGTGCGGCGATCCTTTCATTGGGGCACATAAGGTGCGGCGATCCGCACAGGACAGCGTGCCCATTTGCGCGGGCTCAACGCGGCGGCGCGGCGTGGAACGAGTGTGGCGCGGGCGTAGGTGTAACACACAGGGACGGGCGTGTGCGGGACGGATGGGCGCAAGACGAGGGGGACGGATGGGCGCAAGACGAGGGGGACGGATGGGCGCAGGACGAGGGGGACGGATGGGCGCAGGACGAGGGGAGAACGGCGCACCTCGTGTGGGTTCTTACACGGGGGGTGGAGCGCTACCGGATTACGGCGCGCGGCGGTGCATGACGGGAAGATGGGGAGCGAGGGCAAAAGCGAGGGCGCTCAGGAGGGCGAGAGCGGCGGCGGTATCGAGCAGGAGGCCAGCGGGGGAGCGGATGAAGCCGAGGACGACGCTGAGGCCGAGGACGATGCTACAGAGGGCGAGCAGGACAGCGACGGTGCGTTGGCGACGTGGGAGGGTGTGTGTAAGTCCCCACAGTAGATGATATTGTTGGCGAAGTCGTCCGGCACCCTCGGCCACGGCCAGTCCACGCTCACTGTGCGACAGCTTTCACCCGTGGCGACGACATCCATGATGACTTCGCCAACAATATCAGTAGATGGGCGAGGCGCACGCCTAAAACAGGGGGTCATCCCACACTCTGTGGGCGGGAAATCCCACATTAAATAGGCCGATCCTCCCTTTTATGCCATTTTATGCCATGGTAGGTGGGCCAATCCGCGCGCGACGTCGGCGCGCCGGTCTTCTCCGTGGCGCTTGTCTGAGGGGGTTTTGACCCTGAGAGGGCCGTTCGGTGGTGGGCGCGGGGCTACGCGTGTCGGATGGCCCAAGGAGTATGGGATTTTTGGCCCACTTAATGTGGGTGCCGGCCCACTGAACGTGGGATCTTACAACTGCGGCCCCCGGCGTGTCGGCGAGCGGCACCGGGGCACAGAAGCGGGGCCGGGGACTACGGCACGCGCTGCCAGACGCCGTCGCCGGCGGGCCTGGTCTGGCGGCGCAGCGTGACGTACTGCCAGGCGCCCTCGGGGGCGTAGCAGAGGGCCAGGTCCCAGGAGGTGGGGCCGGGTGTAAGGCGTCACGTTCGCTGCGCCGATTGCAAGTGTGACAGGGCGGGAAACGTCACGTTCGGTGCGCGGGAAACGTCACGTTCGGTGCGCCAATCTTGCAGAAACGTCACGTTCGGTGCGCCGATCCGCACCGGGGGTGTCTGTCGTCACCGGCGTCGTTGGGGTGGTGCAAGGCGGTGGTCACGCTCAGAAAGAGGGATGGGGAGGCAGGACGAGGGGCTGGGAGGAGGATGGCGCAGCGAACGTGACGTTGTTGGCGCAGCGAGCGTGACGTTAGGCGCAACGAACGTGACGCCTTACAGGGGCCAGTCGGGTCTGCATTCGAATTTTCACTTCAGCAGTGGCAGCAACTGCACGGTATTCGACCGATACGCCAGCGTAGACCTATATTGGTATTAGATAGGCATGGTTCAAACGGACTTGACAGT
>JAABUO010002956.1_pt1 | contig 20443 bp, 25 predicted proteins | sample 5559291 | NCBI WGS metagenome assembly JAABUO01 (sample SAMN10711878, study PRJNA513372) | rock metagenome | isolation source: Antarctica rocks | place: Antarctica: Victoria Land, Finger Mt sud
ACATCTGCCTCACATGTGGTTAGTGCCTGCTTTGCCTGCAATGGTCTGCTCTTGTGCCAAGTACACTTATGTTTCATTGTCTTATCAGTGTGCGTTTATGCTCACGCTGCTATTGCAGAGTTTGACCTCATACTTCGGGATGCATGCTATTGGCCAGCAGCTTTTCTTCAAGACATCCTGGAAATCAGTAGTGTAGAGCTGTGGCCAGTTGTCATCCTGATGCCATGGCTGTGGGAATCGGAGTTCTCCTTGCCAAATCCTGTGGCTTACCTTCCACAAGTTGGCATGGACTTGACTCCCAACATGGTTAGTTGCTTTCCGCGCACAATGTTTGTTGCCCACCGTATTCCACCGCATTAACTTATGCAATTCCCATGTGTCAACATAAGCTGTAGCAGAACTTGCCGTATTGGCAGAAACTATTGCATTGTATCAGTAACACCAGTTGGTACACGTTTCATGTTCACACTGTGCTTGCTATGGTGTATGGTGTTGTGCAGACTTTCTGGCAGAGGGTGCGCAACTACCTACAACACTTGTTGGTCAAGGCTGCCCTCCTTCCAAACATCAGAGCAGATCAGAAGCATGTTGTGCAAAGCACCGGGCAGAGCTTCAAAACATACGAAACTGGTGTATCATCCTCAGCAGCTGCCATAGCAGTTGGTGACTGGTCCCTTGAGATTCCCGTACCATTGCCACCCAAAGTACATGTATGTATCCTGTCTGTATCAGTGTGAGTGTGAGTAGCATACAGGCACCCACTTTGTGTGAGTAGACACCGCCTGCTATGTGGTGTGGTGTGGTGTGATGTGATGTGATGTGATGTGATGTGATGTGATGTGATGTGATGTGATGTGATGTGATGTGATGTGATGTGATGTGATGTGATGTGATGTGATGTGATGTGATGTGATGTGATGTGAGTATGTATACTAGTGTACACAGGTTGAAGGAACGACTGAATGCCTCCAGCAGATCTGCAGCGGTGCTACTAAACTTGGGCAGCAATGCCTGACTTGGCCCTGTAGCTACGTCAGTCATAAAGGTGCTTTGCGTAGAAATTGAAGATGTAGATCAGTTTATACGCAGCTGGATATACTGTGTACGAATGCAGATGGTTGGTCCAATCCTGCAAGAGGAGGCTGAGCCCTTGCCAGCAGACCTCAACACCTTTCTGGACAAGGCAATGTCCAGCGGGCTTGGTGCTGTCTACGTCAGCATGGGAACCCTAGCCGTGCTGAGTGGCGACGAAGTGCGGAGCATGGCAGCAGCATTGTCAGCCCTAAAGAATCCTGTGCTTTGGAAGTTGGACCGTGCACTCCTGCCAGGTCTGCTTTTTGATTCTGTAATGTGCCATTACAGAACTTGGTGCTGTTCATACTGTTGTGTACTTCAGAATGTTTTTTGGATACAAGGGATGTCCTGATGCACGCAACTATGTAGCGCCGCAAAGCACTGCTACATTTACATGATATTTGAGTCAAAAGCTCCAGATAACATGGATAGAAAGTACAGAAAGCAGATTTTTCTTCTGCATTTATCATCACAAGTCTGTTTATCGCTTTGACAAGAGATCCTTACACTTTTGTGAAGCTCATACATGTGTACATGTGTTGCAGGCAACATGACCTGGGAGTCCCTGCAAGTTGGCTCCAACATCAAGTTTGTTGACTGGGCTCCCCAGAATGATGTACTTGCCCATCCTGGGGTCAAGCTGTTCCTGACACAATCTGGTATCAACAGCCTGTACGAGGCAGCCTACAATGCGGTCCCGATGGTTTCTGTGCCCATCATTGGTGACCAGATCAACAATGCTGCTAAGGTGAGCATCACTCCTCTGCTCAGCATTGCTTGAGGTTGCAACAGCGGGTGGTAGGGACAAGGGTGTGAGAGCAAGGTCTGGGGAAGAACTGCATCGGCAGAGATGTGCCTTGAATAAATGTGTGACCTCAAAAATATTGGAGATGCGCGTGTCTTACTTCAAGCTGCACACACACAGCATTGGCATGATGGTGCTGAGATACACTATGTCAGCTCATGTGAGCGCAATGGGTAGCAACTGTGACGTAAAAATCTGGCTGCAGGGCTGTTTGAGATGTGGAAACATGCATGCATGCAGCAAGACACGCCTGGATGCCCGCATGTGATAACAAGCTGCATGTTTTGACAATTTTGAGCATATCATTTACAGATCTCATTCAAGCCAATGCCTAGACTTGCAGATGCGGACCGCATCTGTTAGTCCTGGCTGATCAGCTTGGTACTGGGTTGTCACACAAAGCATCAGTGTCAGCGGCAAAGCACCATGCATTATATACTGCTGCATGTATGCAGCATGCAGTCCAGACCTGTCAGAACATCAACACTCGTGCAACTGCAATGTTGCAGGCAAAATATCACGGAATTGCTCTCACTGTTGATTCAGACAAGCTGACTCCGGTCAATGGCAAGCCGCTGCAGCAAGCCATCGAAAGGGTCCTTCACGATCCAATCTTCAAGGTATGGCACTTAATGTAGATTCCTTAGGTGTCTTCAGGCCTGCATGCAGCATTGTCGTGACTAACAGATGACTGATACATGGTGCTGAAATGGTGTTGCTGGCAGTGTCTGCATATGCACAACAGCCACATTCTGTAACACAGCATGATAGGAGCTGCTCTGCTCATGCCTGTGTGCAATCAGCTGCTGAACAGTCTGTCTGTGCCTATCTGGGGTGCTCATAATTGTTTGCATTGTTTTGTGGCAGGAGAATGCAATCAAGGTCTCCAAACGACTTGGCAACAGGCCCCGCCATCCTGCTGAGCTGGCAGCTGACGTGGTCGAGAGGGTTCTGGCAACCGGTGGAGATGACTACCTATCAACATCAGAGCACACTTTGTCTTGGTGGCAGCTGTCCCTAGTGGACGTGAAGTTGTTCTTGCTGACAATTTCTTGCTTGCTCCTGGCTCTGGTTGTGATGTTGGTTTGGGCCCTGGTAGTGGGACTCCTGTCAGCAGGCAGGCATATGTTGAACAAGAGATGTGGCGGGCTGTACACTAACAAAAGCAAGGCAGCTTAGGCAGAACCATCAAAAATGCTCAGAAGGCTCAAACATGTGCTCGTAAGCTTGTCATCAATTTTTTTTGGATATTATGTTACAAAGTGCATGTTGTTGCACGATGCATAGAGCATACATGTGTAAATATTGACATCAGGCAATCAATTGCACACAATATGCAAGGATTGGAGAGGGTCGACTGAATGAGGCAGCTGTCTGGACATGTTTAGTAAGGGCTCATAGATTCAAATGCTATGCACCTCAAAATGGCCTTGGAAGTTCAATATGTGTGATTGGGTGTAGGTTATTATGCAAAGCTGTAGGTTGTGGCTGTTTGCTTGCAACACTGTAAGCTGTCGCACCAGATGTGCAGCGCGCAAATGCCCCATATGTGTGGAAGCAAGCGGCATTGTCAAGTCACCAGTCATGCTTGGAAGCTGTCAAAAATGACATTCAGATCGCCTTTGCTAATCAATGGCCTGACAGCATCTGCAAAAACAGCAACGGCTATGGCGGTGTGATCCATCCAAGGAACGACCACATCTATTCTGTCGCATGACAGACATACAGGCTCATCATCGGGTACACCTTCATCACGTGAGGATTTCCAACGTGTGTCGTGGCTGTGAGAGGTTGGTCACTTGCACGGTGGTAGCAAGCACCACATGCGTAGCTGCGCAAAAGCATCCACCTAGCCTACCATCAGCATGAAATCTGACACTTCCTTGTAAAAGGTGCAGTGACATCAACGCACCGACGTCGACGTCGACGCACCGGCCGCGGCTAGATACCCCAACCACCGCACAGCTGCTCAAGTATCAAGCGGCTGTGTGCAACTTCGCTCCAAGCTTCCCTTTCGCGTGTGCAGCGCTTGTCTGTGGTGGGCTCTTTGGGCTGATCATGCCACAGGCAATGGCAGCAAGAACTTTGTTTGTGCTGCTGGCAGCAGCCTGTGCCGGAGCACAGCTGCAATGTCCGACAGGTGAGTGCAGCATTGTGTGATACTGAGGTGGCACATCGGCAGACTTGACTGCCGTTTGCGTCGCACAACCGAACGCATGCCCCTGCAGGCTTGCCAGGGGGATCTAAGTATTTGCTTTGCTTGGCCGGAAGTAACACGCCTTCGCCGCAACCTGATCCCTATCCTATCCAGCTGGGATACCCAGGAATCAACTTTCTACAAGAATATGCAGGCATCTATGGTCCTGACGCCGTGAGACTGTTCAGGTCAGTGCCAGATTATGTGATGCATTACAACAGACATCTACACAAGCAACGTATGCAGGCAGTGGTGACAAGATTGCAATGGCACCACAATGTGTTGCACTGTCTGTGCAGTCACAGCACTACTTGACCTCCAGTGCAGGCGGCAGGCTTTGGACTTCTTCTTTACCTACTTCCATCTGAACTATGAGCAATCTCTCATCCCTGCTGGCACCACACTAGATCAATTGGCAGCACCAGCCCCAGGACCCAACAACGACCAGAATCAAACGATCTGGACCTTGCAGTCTTATGCACTAGACCCTGCTGGTGACACACCCAGTCTGCAGAGGCTGTGCAACTCCTTTGGATGTGCAGACCTTTCCCCTGGTCAGATTCCAGTCCACATGGGGGGCTATCAGCTGCAGGTTCAACACCCCTTTACAGCGGTACGGCTATTCTTGCTGGTGCTGTTGATATGCTTTGACATAGCAATGCCTGCACAAGCTCGGATGCTTCATGTTTTTGCTGCAGAGAGACGGTACACAATACTACATTGGCGACTTGTTAACATACAGTCTGGTATCCATCAACACCACCCTGCTGACTAGCATCAATGCTCAGAGGACAAACGGTGGGAACTCTGCAAAGGCAGGGATGCTGATCACAGATGTTGACACTTCAAATAGTGGTGGCAACACTGTTATATACACGCAGTCAAAGCCAGGCAGCCAGATAGCAGTGTCTAGACAGTATCAAAACGGGGACTTGCTCATTGATGAGACTGCTCAAATGCAAGCACAGAGTACACTGTTTGGCAGCTCTGGTCAGACACAGTTTTATTATTATGTACAGAACCCATTGTCAGCTAGTGGTGGCGGTGCAATCAACGCACCAAAGTTTGAGTCTGTTACCTTACAGGAAGTGTTGCAGTTTTATTGAGCCCAAGTTGGCAAGTCACAAGTCTGCCCCTGTGTTCAAGACTAAGGTAGCTTGCAGAACTCTGCTCAATCAATCACAACTAGCAATCTTGCAAACAATGGAGCACCAGCACAGCTAACGCTGCATCAGATAGTGGGAGTAATGATCACTGTAGTCTGTTGCTCAAGCTTTCTTTGAATGTTGAGCAGAGTGTCAACAACAGCACCTGAGCATTTGCCTACCTCAGGATGCTTTTGGTCAGTAAATAGGAGTGGTACAAGATGACATGGTGAGAAGCCAGAGAGCTAGATTCTGAAGGTGATGTCAGTCGTCCTTTCCTGGGTTGTTTGGAGCATCACACACTCAAAACAACTGCTTTTCATTTTGCTGCAAGCAACCCAGAAAAGGTCATGTTTTAGTAGTAGCAGCACGCTGTACCCAAGATATTATTCATCATGAGTGCTCAGCCTTTCTCCCCACTCAGCTGTAATGTCTGATTCTGCAAGTGTTACCCGGCTTGTCTCCCAGCCTGCTGCCTGGATTTGCTGCAACAGCCTTTGCCAGTGCTTCTGCATCCACTGCTTTGCTCTCGACTCAGAGGGGAATTCCTGCATGATAGCTCAGAGTGGTGGCTTGCATGATTTTGTCCATGGCTTGGCGTGATTTTGCTGATGTGTTGCTGCAACAGTCATAGCCTGTGAGCTGGTACATGATCTGTTCGCCGGTAAGCAGGTAAACATTTTGCCAGCTATGTGGTGTTGCTCACACAAGTGAAAGTGTTCTTGGCAAGGCAAGGCAAGCAGGCATAACAGCAACTGACAGGCAAACAGCACATTAGAGTGGTGGCCAATAACCTTGCTAGGTCTTACCCGTCCATCATTGACGGTGGTCTCGCCATCAAGGCGTCACACACAATCACATTGTGACACATCCCACTTTGGCCACCATGCTGGCAACAGCTTACCTGAGGTGAGCTTGGGCTAGGCATTGTGTGGCCCATCAGGCTGGTCACCCTTGCATGAACAAATGCCTTGAGTACATCGGATGGCTGACTACTCTTTGACAAGACAACCTGCACTGATCCTTGTGTCGGCGCCAACAGATAGGGCTGATCAGCGTTGTCTTTGCACAGCTGTGACACACTGCACTGGTGAGATGACACCTGCAGCAGGAATGAAAAAGCATGAGCAGGACAAAGGCTCCCTGCAGAACAGTTGGTGCAGGGTGTTGAGCTGGACTGTAATTGATGGTTGTCCTTGCTTGAAGAGCTGTCAGCTGGTACTACACCAATTGTGCACAAGTGGCCAGCTGACATAGCTGTCTCAGTTTGGGTCTTCAAGACACAAGGTGCTTTGAGACTCATCACAGAACCAAGCTGCAGTGCACAGAAGCAAAGAAAATGCCATCAGGTACGGTGCACAAGGACCCAGACAAGGTGTCCACACCCAAGACAATGAGTTGCACTGATCTTGACGACAGCTGATCTGGCAGCATACCAGGCCCCTGAGGGATGCGCCCATGATCACTACTGCTGGCTGCTTTGCTCTCCTATCCAGCAGACGCTGAAGCGGTGGGGGTGCCAAGGGCTCCTGCTCAGCAGCCTGTAGGGGGGTCAGCATCACCCCCTGCAAGCATGTGAGTGTGTTCATGCAGCAACAGAATAGGTGGCCTGTGCATTAATGACTATGCGACAAGCATCATCTCCAAAGTGCAGCGTGCAATTTAGTGCAGGTGGGCTGCGCGCGCAACACTCAAGCTGCACATATAAACGATCAATGCTGACAGTAGTGCATTGTCACTTGTACCTGCTGGTAGAAGGTGTCAACCAGAAGCTGCAATCTAGAAGGGTTGAGGGAAGTAAGGGTCAGCGCCCGGACTGCTCTAATATTAGCATACACATGCAGTACTGTCAGGCTCAGGAAGTTGACCCAGATCAGCCAAGACAAGCCTGCAAACAGCCACAACATGTGTCAGAACATGCCTGCAGCATGCGATTTGCTTGCTACTGCTTTACTTATGTCTGTCAACATGGTGATGTGTGTTGAACCTGAGACATCTCCCCAATGTACAATTGCATTTTTACTGTCCCCAGGCGTTTCTATGTTTAGATTTCCACTGTGAACAGGACATTTCTAGATTGAAATAGATGTTTCGGGATTGAAGAGAGCATGTAGAAACCATCTAGCAACATGAAACAGGAGCATGCCATGCAAGCATGCGTGCCTGTCGACGCTTTCAACAATGAATTCAGGCAAAGGCATGTATACCTGCATAGCACTGACAAAATCAGCTACAGTCTGTCCTGGTTTATTGAATATGTCAATCTCTGCTGTGAAACCAGGTGGACATCTCATAACTTTGCAGAAGCCTACCGTCGAACATGTGAGTGAAGGCCATGCCAAGCAGCATCCCAATGAGCGTTGTTGCTGTCTCCTGCACTGTTGCACCACCAGCTCAGACCTCAAGCTCAAAACTTGATCAAATCAGATGGACACCTGTCATGACATGTAATTTTGCATGCATCATATGCATGTGTATCATGGCAGTGTACCTGGGTGCCTTCCTTTGCGGCGATGTCAGCTGCATTGTTCTGCTTGGCAAAATGAAGAGTGAGGGCAGCGCGTGTGGCACCTGCTGCCACTCCTGCATAGTATACAAAAGCTATTTGTGAGAGTTGCATGCAGAGATATGAGCCAGCTAGCTAGTGAGCTGCCAGACAGTATGCATTCGACAGGAATCGGATGGCAAGCCATGAGTGTCTGTCTTATAGTGGAGGAGGCAAGCAAGCCCTTGGGCTGATGCCTCCTCCTGGGCACAGATAGAAGTGTTGCATGGTATCACACGCCTGAAGTTGACATGATTGGGACAGTGTTTGCTGGCAGAACAGCAGCGGGCACAGAGGAAGTGCAAGGTCCTATGGCACGCCAAAGAGAGCTGGTCTCTTGAAGGCAGCATAATTGCCAAACACGTATTGTGTGCTGCAGCGAGGAGGGTGTGGGTGATACAGCTTACCTGTGATGGCACGTGCAACGCTGCCCAAGCAAGCCAACAACAGAAAGAGGGAGGGAAAGATTGGTGAGGCCAACTCCAGGATGAGGCCTGCAACACAGCTCAATGTATGGAACTGTCATTGATTGCACAGCTCTGGTTTACGCAGCAATCATCAAATTTCTGCTTGTACAACTTTGTGAAGATGTATGCAGATCATTGACCTTTTGCGTTTCTTGACACATATAAATATGGTTATTTGTAAGTGCTTTTACAAGCTTGATATACTGCATGGTGCCTTCTTCATAAATGATAGCAACAACAAAAACGATATGACACTGCTTAGGGAGAGTGGCTGAATGATTACGTTTTTTGTAAACAGCTGTTCCCTTGTCATGTAATTTTTCCAGCTCTGTGTTTTTCTAATTCTGGTAGCAAGTGCTCATATTTTCTGCTTTGGTTAAAAAAACTTCTATGCGTTTCTTGACCCTTTATCTTTGTTGTTAGAGGCTTTACACAAGTATGTCTTGTGTTTTACAAAGAGACCTTGTTGAGACATTAGATACAGATCAGAAAGAAGGCCACACCTGCGCTGTTTAGGCAGTCAGCAAACAGGCGCCACTGCTTGGCATACACATCTAGCTTGGACCCCTGTACAGAGCAGCTGCAGCCATTGCTGTCACTGATCACTCAATGCAGTGAATCAAGCTAGGCAAGGGCAAGTTTTAGAAGGCATGGCTGACTCACCTGCAGAAAAGCAAAAGTGACTCCGCCGAGCATGCCAGAAAGGTCCCTCAGAAAAAATTGAAAGACTGCGCTAAGTGGAGTTGCTGCCTGTAGCAACAACCTCAATCCATTTGCATGGCTTTGCCTAAGCCATGCACAGCAACGCTGGTGTAGTCACAGACAATCTGTGTTATTACAGGTATACCAAGCTAGCACTCATAATAGTTGACTTGCCTGCTGTCCGACCCCGACTCCTGTGAGCATGGCTTGACTGGACAATATGCCACGAACATAGGAGCAGATGGCCTGAATAGAGTCCCAAAGCTGAAATCCTGAAAAGATCAGCAAACCTTGGTCAATCAGGGTGCCCTGCGGTACAACCACGAGTGCTGCATACAGTGCAGCTCATGAACGAGTGACTCACTTGCATAGTCAGCAGTCACAGATGTGGGATAGCCCTCAGGCAAGAATGCTCGCCAGGGACCTTTACTCCACGACGGAGATCGATAGCCTGCTTTGTCAACGAACCCGTGATCAGGGTGCCATACGGACAGCAAACGCCCAGCTTCGAACTCAGCAGCTTGCATCTTCTGCTAGGGGCAAAGGTGTGCAAGGCACTGACGTTTGCGTCCTATAAACGGCTGTGCAGGATCAGTCTGGCACAACCAGCTGAGCAATCATATGGGCATGTCGTGTGAATTTGACCAGACCAACTTTTACAGCACTCAGTAATCAACTCAAAGAATAGGAGAATGAAAACAATTATGTGAGACCTTAGCAAAATGCCATCCTGCATGTTGCAACCTCTCTGCAACCAAAACGGTGCCTCAAGCAGCTCACAAGGTAGCTAGCCGCACTGCCCGCCCTGAGTTTGCAGCCTTGAGTGCTGCGCTTGTACACATTCTAGGTCTGTGCACCAATCTAGGGGATACAAAGGTCCTACTGGGAACATGGTGAAAAGTGGTGCGGGGCATAGCAGTGGAGTATGATTTGCTTGTTGATGGGCCACAGGACACCTTCAGGGAAGATCTTCCATTCACAGCTTTCCCTGATGCTGACGCTGTTGCACCTGCTGGCACCTGTGCAGCAAAACCATCGGAGATCAGCACACCTACTGCACAAACCTCATTGACAAACATGATTGACATGGCACAACAGACAACACAAGCGGGGACACCTATCTAGCTATTTGCTGAGGCAGAAATCCCAAAGGGCATGGTTGAGGCATTGAAAGGGTAGACAACCTGGTCTAGGAAGCAGGTGCAGAGTGGCGTCTTTGATGCCTGAAATAGAAGCCAGCAGCAACCACGCAGGCCACAGCAATGACTGATGTCCGCAAGACTGAGCTTGCAGGCCAGCCCAAGAATGTGCGCACATCCCCATTGCTGTCATGCTGTAGCTGATTGGGTTGGTGGGCAACCTTCACAACAGATCAACCTTGAACCAGCTGCAGATGCTAAGACTGGTGAGGATGCATAACGCCATGGTTGGCTGAAGTGTCGGTTTACACTCACAGGTAACAACACAGCGAATAGCCCCTTGAGCAGCCACACAAAGCCATGGCACAGCATGATGCACATGCTGGGGCAACTTCTGGCATGACCTAGGACCCAAATGTTGCTGCATATCTGCAACTTGGCTGGCTGGTGCTGACGAACACAAAGAGCTGGCTCAACACGTGCAGAGTTGTCATATGAAAACGACACTCATGCCTAAGCCCTGGAAGTGGTGTTTGTCAGTGGTCGAACCTTGGTTGCTATACCTTCAAGGCGAAGTCGTATCCCATCTTCTTCAGCTCGCCCAGAGATGGAGCATCTGGCTTCTTCAGGGCAACCTGCTTCAAGGCAGCATTCTGCTCATCGCTTGCACTCTCACTGTATGTGCCCACAACCTGTATACACATCAAACAAGTCTCATCACTGGCAAACGAGTGCAACTGGTATACCAGTGTTCCTCAGTTCGATGAACACATGCTGGCAACAGCAACAGCAAGCCTAAGCTGGCAAGCAAGAGCTCAGGTACTCCAGGCGCTGGCATGTGACCCTGCAAAGATCGCATCACAGGTGCTCACATTGAGTGGTGTAATTGAACTTGTTGGTCTGTGTGTGGTGTGTCAGCAAAATCAGTTGCAGACATGTCACAATCACATACTTGCAGTGGCACACCATGCCTAGCCATATTCAGGAGTATGCTCACCTTGCCATCTTGGACCCAGTACAAACCAAACTTGCCCTTCTGCAGGTCACCATGGATGACGTAGTCACCCTCAGGCTCTCCGTAGAATTGCCAGGCTAGGTCAAACTCACGCGAGTAAAAGTAAGGTAGGTAGTCGTATGTCTCCGTGCTGCCAAAGATTGCCTTGACGGCATGTGCAGCTGACAGCCTGCATGCATGGCAGACAGCTCAGTCTATAGTTTTACTGTGTACAGTGCATTACAAAGCAGCCAAGATATATGGCTTGCAAGTTGGCCCGTGAATGTGTGCACAAGCTATACGGCAACGGCTTGCAGATTTTTTGAGATGGAAGCACATTTGGACACTGAAACAACAGCACTCAACTCCTGCCTGTGGATGCACAAATTGAAGCCTTCAATTTGCAAAGAACAGCATGCTACTTTCACAAACGATCAGTGTGCTGATTTGACAAACCTTGCGTTGACGACGTGCTCCTGTCTGTTGACCTTGCCACCGTACATAGTCAGTGGGAAGGCTGCGATGTCACCAACAGCATACACATCAGGATTACTGGTCTGCAACTGCGAGTTCACCTGCAAACAGTCCAGCTCTGCTTAGCAACGAATGCTTGTTACCCACAGCAAGCTCACATAGTAAGGAAGGGCACACATACTATTACCACGAGAAACTGCTTGCATGGGGCCAGCATGAACACATCCAAAGTCCTGGACAAAAATGACATGGCACAAAATGCTATATGATTCTGTGTGTATTGGGTGATAAGAAGTTGATGGCACCTTGACACCTCCAGGCTTGTCCTCTAGCAGGTCTATCTGGCCCTTGAACATGTCAGTATTGGGCTTGGCTCCTACACCCACCACTACAAGACCAGCCTCCAGCTTCTTGCCGCTCTTCAGCTCAGCAACTGCGCAGGCAGGCATGCTGATCAGAGGCCAGCAAAATGTGCTGTACATCAGACCGATCTGACAAGGCAGATAGCATGCATGTTCTGCATGCATGCATTGGGACTGTCCAGCAGCCTTGTCCCTTAATAAGGAAAAAGGCTCAGTTTGGACCTACTCCACAATCACTACATCGACAGCATCCTAGAACAGGTGTCTGGTCAGCATAAACCAAAATCAATGTTGCAAATGGCAAACATTTCTGAGAGATGCAACAAGGCAAACACAGACCCAAAACACTCAGCAATGTCTACAGAAGGTGCAGCTAAGCAGTATAATATGCCAAATACTGCAGCCACGCAATATGATTTGCCAGTGTGTACCTTCAACCTTGCCGTCCCCCTCGAAACCAGTGACTGTGTCTCCCTTGATGAGAGTGACACCCTTGTCCTCATAGTACTTCTCATAGAAGGTGGCCATTTCCTCATTGAACATCTTGGCCATCAACCTATCCTCAGGGAATACCATTGTGACTGCAAGGCAGCAACTAGACGCTTCAACCCCCACTCGGATGTACAAGTGCTGTGACAGCACATCAGCCCTGAGTGCATCCATGATCAACAGAAAAGGAAGCTGACAGCCTTGATGTATCCAGCGCACCTTGCCCTCTCAGCCACCAGACTGTACAGTTGACATGTAGGTTGTACACACAACGCTGTACACACAACGCTATGAACAGGGTAAGGTGCACAGTTTGACATCATGTGCCATACTTGATTGCTAAATCACCACACATGCCAAGGGACCTTATGTCCTGTCTAGTTGCAGGCAACAGACACCCTGATCATAGTTGCAAAGGTTGGCGTGAACATGTCCAGTCTGATTTAAACCACAACAAACACACTTTATTGATGGTATGCTCACTGCCAGAACAGGACCTTGTAAAGGAAGCTATTCAGGAGATGTGCACATCTGACCCAAAACGAAAGACATGTGTTTGATGAATAAATCAAACATATAGCATTTGAAAGTGCCTCATATGATAGATGAACGACATGATATGAGCTTGGAACGCACCATCAAAACCGTTTTGTACCAAGTTGGCAGATACTTCCAGGCCAATGTAGCCTCCACCAACCATGACTGCCTTTTTAGATACCTTCTTGGCTTCTTTCATGTATGCAACAAGGCCGTCAGCATCCGCAACATCCCGCAAGTAATGGATGCCTTTCAGGTGGGCGTTCTTGGCACCAAACATGTCCAGCGTCATGTTCTGCATCAGCACAGCAGGCTCTAATACCCTACAGGACAAGTTAGATGAATGCTGCCTGCAGCCTTGCCTGAATGCTGTAAGCTCAAGTGCATGACTAGGGTTTATACTATGTTAGGGTTTATGCCATATTAGGGTTTGGGCCATCAAGCACCCACGATACTAGCAGCAGTGCCTGAGGATGGTCAGCTTCGCTTGCAACCCTTGCAGGTCTGGCCATAAAGACCAGGAAATACATGCTTGACAAATCCCAGCACATGCGGATTAATGTACATGCGCAAGTTGCAAGTCGTGTCTGTAGCATCTGAAGGCTGCAACATGCACAAATATAAATGTTCAAGTTGCATCCCAGCATGGCACAAAAAAGTATCAGCAGGCTCACGGTTGATCCTGTGGCGATAATGAGCTTGTCATAGGTGATGTCATCGCCACCCTTAGCCAGCTTTAGTGTCTTGCTCTTGATGTCCACAGACTCCACCTTGCTGTCTGTCAAATACTCAATGCCTGCAGACAGCTGCTTTGAGAGCCACCTCCAAGCAGTATATGCACATCAGAGTACTTGAAGTGACCTACCCTTCTCTTTGTACCAGTCAGGTGTCTGCTTCTCACCACCTCCTCCGACACAAGCATGGAACCCAGGCAATCTTGGAGCACCTGGTCCCAGAGAGCATGAGTTCACAATCTATGGCATACTCAAGCAAGAAAATGCAATTCTGTGACATACCCTCTGCCTTCAGATAGCCCTTGCTGAGCGTGGGTCGCTCGTAGGAAACGTACTGCAACCAGAGGCGAAGGTTTTTCAGCCACGTAGCACTCGTAAACAGAGCATGAATCGAGATATCCGCCGATCAGTGGGGCAACAATCGCATGCCTAGCGATGCGTGCGAGCATGCAAACGAGCGAAAGCCGACAATGGCTGCCTGGGCCATTCACCTTCTCGGCCGTCACGATTCCCAGCTCGCCTGGTTTCACGCCCTGCTTCACGAACTCAGCAGCGGCATATCCTGCTCCTTGACCTCCTCCGAGGAAGACATACTTGAAGTGTCCCATGTTGCTGGAATTAACTCCGAGCACTCGACGTAAGAAAGCAATGTTTTCAGCTTTTGATCTCGATTACGCGGCACCAAATACTTACGACCCACACAAAATCGTCAGTCGCTAGTCTGTGCGTGGACACAACATTGCCTATGCTTACGACACACGTTCATCCTCTTCTTCGCGTGATGCCTCACTCCTGAATCCCCAAATGCCTCGACATGTTGACTATATTGCGCAAGCTGTGAAACAGCACACTACACCCTCCGGCTTGACTCTGTTTTGCTACGTACAACAAAACGTGTCAGCTTGCAAGTCATTGCGGAGTTACGCTCAACTTTCCCGTTGCAAGCTCACAAAAGTAGCTCGCAAACTGCACAACGTCAGTTGGCCTAGCCGCGTATGTCAATGATTGCAACACACACTGCAGATTTGCGCACAGCTCTTTCTTGTGCTTCGTGAGTGGCAATTGCAAGCATTTACTGTGCCCTTTAGCTTCGTTTCGTCGGCCGGCATCCACCTGATGTAACCAGTTCAGTCGGAGCAGTCCCAGCGCACAACTCGTCGTCATGCCTGTTGCCGGGCCGGTCTGGACAGCAGAGGTAAGCTGTAGAAGACGTTGATGCTGTGCTACATGGAAAGGTTTCAGCTTCTCTTGATATCACACACCGACCAGCCAGTGACCTCTGCAAAAGTCAACCATAACTTTTGATGCTTAGGTTTGGACTATTGTGCTCATGCAGGAAGATGAGATGCTTAGGCGCCTTGTGGCACAACACGGAACCAAGAAGTGGGCTCACTTAGCAACCATTATCAAGTCTAAAAAGAGCAAACAGGTATGGCGCTGCACAGCTACAAGCAGTTTTACCCCACTTGTATTGTATGCAGCTCAATTGGCATGCACAGAGATGTCATACAACCATCCACACACATTTACACACAAAAGAATCTTGTGATGCAGTGCCGAAGAAGATGGAAAAATTTTCAAGATGCAGAGCTGAAGAAGACTGGGGTTTGGACGCCAGCAGTATGCAGCTTGACTGCTTCTAAACCCAAGCCTGGCACCTCAAACTGATGCGTCTGTGCCTTTGGTCATGTAAGGCCACCTGTGTGGTGCAGGAAGATGCTTTGCTGAGGGAAAGTCACAGCAAATATGGCAACAAATGGACAGAGATTGCAAAGATGGTTGGTGGCAGGTGGGCCATAATCCTATCTGGCAGCATGCCGACTCTGCATGGTGATCTCCATATGCAGTGTGCATGTAGATGATCGTAAATCAATTGCTCAGCTGCTGAAAGAACATTGCAGTATTCAGACCATGAACCAGCACATGGTAATTGAAGACATTCAAGGACAAAGTACCAATTGCTGCATTGAACGGGCCAGAACACCGTGTTATCTGGTCTGCCTGCAGAACTGACAATGCTGTCAAGAACAGATGGGCGTCGTTGACCAAGAAGAACCCTCGACTGGCAAATGGAAGCCCCAGCTCAGTACCGACCGCATCTGCTGACTCCTCCTTCAGTGGGTCCATGCCGAGCCAGTCGCGGTCAGCACAATCAAATTCAGTCTCCATGCAGCCCACCAGGTTGCCAGGTATACAAGCTCCACCACACAGAAGTACAGCTGTTGCATGCAGCGTATAGCTTGCTGTGGCCTTTGAACTTCGGCAACTTTGATGATGCAAATTTGCATCTGTGGCTGCGTGTTGATTGCCAATACTTGCCATGAACAGTAGATGTCTGGTGGTGGGAACCTTGTGTGCTTTACCAGAAGGCTCAAACAATCAATCTAAGAAGGAAGCTTTCTTAGCCATGCGTGTAACAGGTACGAGACCAAGCAGGCTGCGCAGCCTTGCACAGGCAGACGATGCACGACCCAATCAGATGTCCACCTCCAACAGAGGTGCCAGGTCACGCTACCAGGGTTCCACAGAAAGCGGCCCCACAGTGATGACCCACCCCCACCTGAAGGGGTTAACTGTGCGTACCCATGTCAAATCTGAGCATGGGTCAGATGGGAGCGGGTCTGGTAGGACCCCGGGGTCTGTCAACATACGTGTATGGAAGGTACGCTTGGGCATACATCTTGCACACATGCTGTTGATGGGTTTGCTTGTTATTGCAGCGCCAGTTTGCTGTGCAAACACAGACTTGCTACTTTTGCATGCATGTGTCCACCAGCATCGTTTGTGAGCAGGTTGCCCTTGCACAGCAAATTCACAATCAGCATGAGAGTGTGCACCATGCTGACCTTGTGCAATCTTAATTGTGCAATGCAGGATTCCCTGACGCCCAAAGAGAGGCAGTCAGCACAGGAGGTCAATGCCTTGGGCCTGCCAGTCACCATCCACCTGGAAGACCAGATGATTCCGCTGCCCCAGGCTTTTACTGCAGCTGGCAACAGTGAAGTCAAGGATCAGATGGCAGAAGGCAATGGCCTGTGGCGTACAGACACTGATGGGGACATTGCCAAGTGGCTCAACAATGGGGTCACCCCCAGGGCTGGAGGTGGGTCAGCTGCCCTGCAATTTACCCCACCCTGCTGCGGTGCTGTTGCTTCTGGAGTGCAGTACCAACATGTTGCAAACAAGATCACAGGCAGTGGTAGCTTACCACCTCAGCTTGTTGTCATTTGAGCATGGCAGGTAATACCTGAGAGTCAAGCAAGTGCAGACATGTTGCTACACCGTCCGTCTGCATAGGCATTGATGCCGTATCTTCAGGATCAGCGTTTGTTGCTGGCGCAGGGTCTGGTGATCTTCAGCCTCAGGCATTCACCGCCAATACACCAAGAACCCAGTCCTTGATCAATAACCAGCAGCGCCAGCTGCTGCACAAGCTCTTCTCCAAAGGGAGCTTACCATCCCAGCAGCAGATGCTGTCAGACACTGCCCAACAAAACATGTACTATCAACAGCAGCAGCAACAGCCACAGAGTGGATATGGTGCACAGCTGCAGCACTCCCAGCAGTACATGCCACAACAGCAGATGCAACAACAGCATATGCACGTGGGCGCTGCAGGTCAGAACATGGCTGGCACATTCAAGCCTGGCAGATCTGACCAGCAACAGCAGCAGCTGCAGCAACCCACGTATCACATCACTGCTCAGGCGTATGACAATGTCAACTACGCTCAGCAGCAATTTGGTGGGGGTCAGATGCACCCACTGGCCCAGCATCAAGGCGTGTTGACAAGAGGTCAGAGCTTTGCCCTCAATGGGCAGTTGGGGATGATGACTAGGGGACAGAGTTTCAACAATGGGCAGCAAGGGATGCTGACTAGGGGGCAGAGCTTTGGCAATGGGCAGTCATCTGGTGAACAGGCCATGGAAGGCATGATTGAAAGCCCACGTCTTGAGGTGCTGGTCACACCCAATTTCAGCAGTCAGGAGCTCAACATGCTGTTGGAGGTGAGCAGGCCCTGCTGTGAGATGTTGAAGCATTATCATCAGGGTCGGGCAATGATAGATGCCCTCAATGCACACATACCGCACCACGGAGCATGTATCACACCTTCTCAATCACTCCCAGTCTGCCCCCTGTTGCTCATTATGGCAAAGCTCGCTCACATGTGTCACGTAAGCATGTAAACATTTTGAACTGGCAGCTAAACAAATGGTGTGAATGCGCAGGCTCTGGGAAATGAGGAGATGGCAGACATGGGTGGGAGTGCTCCTTTGCAGCATTCGTCATCACTGGGGGTGTTTATGTAGTAGATTGTGCAAGCCAGACAGAGTGTTGTCCTGTGCCTAGCTGCTTCAAAGTGCATTAGCTGCTGATCACAAAGCACCATTTTGCCCATGTTGCCTGCGATATGTTGTTGCATGTCAAGTGCCGGCAGACGTGAGTTGTGCCAGCATATGCAGCAGCGTTGTAAGTATGTATGTGAATGTTTGCGCAGGATGTAGATGTCTGATGAAAGCACGAGCCCTTTGAACAATGATTGAATATATGATTGAGTTTGTACATTGCGTTTCTTTAGGTATGTAACCTTAGCATGCATGAACTCGCCCAATACAAGACTGTTGAGTGCGCACACAAGCCAGGCTTTTGGGACCCTGCTTGAGGGCTGCAGGTGTCAAGCCTGATTCCGTAACACTTTGTCAGTAGTATACACAGTCATGAAAGCTTACCTGTTGCTAGGACAGACTTGATATGTCTTTAGCTTGACACGGTATGTGACACACAGCTGCATGCTTGACTGTGAGCACAGCCACATACTTGACTGCAGGACAAGCTGGACAATGGCTTCTCTCAAGCTCACTGCAGGCCGATGTAGCGAGAGTTTTGGAATGAGTGCTCTGGAACCAGATTCCTGACAAATCTTGGACTCTTGCACTTGCTGTGAGCAGGCTCCCGATCGCGATGATGCATCAACCAGCCTGAAGTAAGATTGTTCGGGTCGAGGAAGCTCGCATTTGAAGGTTGACTTACAAACATGAGTGACAAGCAATTCCGTATGATCCGGAAGCACGGCATGCCTCTCGACTTTTGCACCTGACGCGTGGCGAGACAGCATGGCCAGCAATGAACAAGCAGACCTGAGAAAGGTCTCTTCCATCTTCGAGTCCTTTGACATCGACAAGGACTCTAAACTAAGCGCACAGGAGCTGAAAGCTCTGATCCAACAGTGCAATCCCACAGTAACCTTTACAGACGTGCAGCTGCAGGCAATTGTGGCAGAGGTAAATCTTGTCACTTCACGTTACAATGCGATCGGCCTGCTTTGCCAGCACGATCTGCATCGCCGCTATGTCGAAATTGTGGGGTGATCAGTGGCAGCAGGTATGCTGACAGGTATTGGAGCAATATGAGGGGAGCGCAGATGCAGGTGGTTTAACTAGGCAAAGTCTAGCACAGCTGTACTTGGATGGCATAGGAGACTGTGACCTGGACTTTGCCACGCTGCAATTAGCAGACAGCAATGTCAAGAAGGTCACTCCTTGATTCTATGGTTTGCGGCTGCATCAGACCTAGCGTATACTGCAATGTCATTCTTGATGTGCAGGAACAAAGCATTGTGAACACAGCCAACTTGACTCAACAGCAACAAACAGCAGACCACGCTATCTTTGCCGACCTGTTTGACCAGTCCCCAGGCGTCACCAGCAAGTCACCAGGCAGAAACAGCTTCAGCTTTGACCTGCAAGATGCCAGCTGTGATGAAAACACTGCACCCAACATTGGCTCACCCACGCTTCTGCAAAGCCACCTGGGGTCAAACTTTGACGTCACCCGGGTTTCACCAGGCAGCCAAAGCTTCACCTTCCATGGTCCAGGTCTCACAACAGGTGTGAAGTCAGACCTGGTGCCTTTGCAAGAGCCATTGCAGAGTGCGCCTCAGCCAGGTACACAGCAGGACAGCGCTAGGCGCCGGCGAAAAAGTTCTTGGGGCTCTCCTACTTCACTGCCTGTTCAACATCATGCACATGGTGACATGCTTGCAACATTCTGTGCAGCCACAAATGAGGTAACTCAGCGCAATCTGCTTGCCATGTTGCTATATGATGTCACCATGGACACAAGCATCGAACAAGTCAGCAAGTCTGCTGGTATATCTGCACCGGAGACAGCTTGTTTTTGTGATGGGTCATCCGCTCCTGTACCATGTCTGCTGTACAATTGCAGGGCTTCTGTAAATGTTGCATGACAGACTCAGCAAATGCACATGTGCCTGTTGCAACAGGAGGACCAGAGCTGTGGTGCCCTAGTGGATGAGCTGGCAGAAGCAGTGCAGCAGGATGGTGGTGACTGGCAGCAGACAGCGCATGCTTTGAGGCAAAGAGCAGATGCACTGGATAGTGCTGACTGCTATGATGCCCACATGGAGATGGGTATGCTGCTCACAGCCAGGTGCAGCCACATGCGGGTGCTTTCTGCCCAAACTGTGCTTGCATTCTGATTGTGATTGTAGTCAGGGATGTTTGGGTGGATTATTGGCTCTTCTCTGGATTGTGGTGATTCAGACGTATTCTGCATATCTGTAATACTGCACCTGAGCAGCGCTGATGACACAGACAAGGCTGAAAGCTGCTCAGGGAAACACGTTGCTATGTATACGACATGTGATGCTGAATGTCATGGCAATAATGTGGTGGGCATGAGTGTTGCTGCTGCTGCAGAAGACAACAAATTGTTTGTTTTTTATTCTGTGTACTTTCGCCTGGACCATTGGCATTACA
>JAABUO010002961.1_pt1 | contig 20414 bp, 25 predicted proteins | sample 5559291 | NCBI WGS metagenome assembly JAABUO01 (sample SAMN10711878, study PRJNA513372) | rock metagenome | isolation source: Antarctica rocks | place: Antarctica: Victoria Land, Finger Mt sud
TAACGAAGCAGGCCAATACCATATTTTCAACAAACCACAGCACAACATTCGAAGAAATGTCATTGTAAAGTACATTGGCTGCACAACCATATCAACAAGTCGCAATCTGTGAACACTGACACAATTCTGAAGAGGTCTTCTCTCACTGGACAAACTCAACCTGGACCAGGACATCCAGGACCAATGCTAATGCTAGAGACTTTTGTCTGCATTTCAAGTATCCTTTGCTGTGGCCTGCGTGACTGGCTCTCCATCATTCTGCTGAGAGTGAAAGTCAGCCATGTATTGATGATACTTCATCTCATGACTGACAGCATGACTAACTCAATTCACTTTTCCAGAATCCTCCATGGTATCAGATGTCTGCAACAATGTCGCCTGGTAGCATGGCTTCCAGAAAGAAGCTGTTGGCTGCTTCAGCAGGCCCCAAATGGCTCAGATACAAAACACGCTCTGCCCTTGTCATAGCTACATATGCCACGTTGCGTGACTCTCGCGTCTGCAGTAAGCATTGCCAGTCAGGCAACAGACCTTTTATTGCAATGAAAGTGACTTTTCTTTGAATTTTCGGAAAAATGCCATTATTTATTAAACAAACTTCAGCTCAAGATGCAATGACATGTGTCTGTGTTATGTTGCATTGACGTTACTCCTTGTGACGTGTGTCGCATTTGGGTCAGATGTCAGTATCTTAAGCTGCCGTTGTTCAGGTTCTACGATTGCTTTACTGTGTCTCAGGTCCTGCCAGACCGATGCAGGCACAGACAGATGCGGACACAGATAGATGCGGGCACAGACAGATGCGGTCACAGACAGATGCAGTCACAGACAGATGCGGGCAGAGACATATGCGGGCACAAACAAGACACCTTTGTGCAGCTTCTCGTCAGTGGCAAGCAAGGACTTGATACAAATTGTGATTCAGATACTTGGAGCATGTCTGCTTGCCAGGCAATTGAGGCGTCTTTCATGCCGCCAAAGTACCCATTCATCAGAATTGAGATGCAGCTGTGGCTGCTTTCAAATGACATTTTGCCACATCACCCAAGCAGCAGGAACTATCAGGAGGCTTGCCTGCTGCAGGTCTACCCCAGAGGAGGCACATGGCAGGTAGCGCCAGGCTTTAGTGTCCAGACCCACCACAAAACACACCACGCACTCCAGCCCCTTGACGGCATGCACGCTGCTCAACACCAACTGCAACAACAAAAGGAGGGTATCTAGGCCAGCAGCTGAATACATTGCAGGTCAGTTGAATGCAAAAGCTGCCCTGTTCTTCTTGAGAATTTCTGGTGGAGGTTCTTGGAATATTTGGGTAATCATGAGCAAAACAACCAAATGGGTGGAGAGTGAAAGAGAGAAAGATGGTCACAGTGACACAAGCAGTCACCAAGCTTCTTGCGGGACAAACAGCCATGAACTCACAGTCAGGGGAATTACGTGGTCGCTGTGAACCAAGGTCGTGGGGGCCAGCTAAGACCAGTTGAACTACAATGCACACTTCCATACATACCTGAAATAAAGTTGTCTGAAAAGCGCCACAACAGTGCTAGCAGCATATCACTTAAGGTTCTGGAATATAAAAATGTTGAATGCAAGCGAGAAGAGTTGTGTGTAGTTGCTCATGTAAACTTGAAGTTCATGCATCACTGGACTGTGATCATACAGCAGAGACTTTGAAAACTGGCCTGTCATGCTGTTTGAAAATGCTGCTGCCTCAGCACAGTTGCAATGCATGCAGGCATAGGTATTAGGCAAGGCAAGCAAAGAATGTAAACCTTTCTTTAGACTCTCTAAACGCAGGTCAGGATGTAATGCACATTATTTCAGACATCAATCATCAAGAATGGCGCTGAATTGCCTGGAATAATCTCTTTCCCTTCTTCCCGATACATCAGTCAGTATACAAACCTTGTCGCTACTGTTGCCAGCAATGCCACTAGAGGGAATCTGGGGATCTGCATCTTCAGCATCTTCTAGCAATGCATTGTCTCCCGCCAAAACCACATGGGGCTTCAGCCCTCCCCGGCTCAAAACGCCCCTCAGGTGGAACAGCTGCCACCTGGCTCGAGCCAGAATCCTGATCTGGCTGTAGGGCACCCCTGGACCCCTCTGCACCCCTGCTCGGTCATGCCAGACCCCTACAACAGTTGTCGTTAGTGACAATGCTGAGGAGTTTGGCTTGATTGGCGTCCCGGCATGATGTCTTTTGCAGTTGTCTGTGTGCGTTAACACCACACACCCTTGAAGCAGGCTATTCATGCATGCAGGCGGCAATTGCTGGTCATACTGTGATCAGTCAGGATTGCAGGCCAGCACAACATACTGCAGTATATTAGCAACAATGATTTGGGCCAGCAACAAAGCATCTGTGTCACAAGAGAACATTGATAACACATTTCAAGACTATGTGGCCAGTCCCTACCATGATCATGCCACCACTTGACACACTCAAGAATGTGTTGGCCTTGTGCCTCCTTGCTACTGTACCGCACAAACTGCACATCCCTGTTGTCTTCTGTCCCAGGGGCAGCTTGAAGGGCTTTTGGAACACAAGTGCCCCTGGCAGGGTGCTGATAGTTGCAGGCAATGAGGGCATTGCTATGAGCTACAATGCTGGGGGTGGATCGATAGTTAGTGATCATGGCAAGTCGCTGCACTGCTATGTAGTCCTGCTCAAACTGCTCCTGCAAAAATATCGACTCACAATGAATTGCTTTGGCGCCTCAATATGTTCTCACACTGCAGGCTAGTGTTTCCATAGATCGCATTAAAAGAAACACAGCAGAAAACTGCCATGCTAAATGACACCTGACTAGGATAACCTAGGGTTTGCAAAACTGCCATCTCATCTGGGCATCTGCATTACATGCAATGTTCCCTGTGCAGGGAACTATGTGTTTGTAAATAATTTGTAGCCAATGCATGGTGTGTGGTCAATGCTGACCATTCCTGCCATTGCAGTTTCTGGCAGCGACAGCAGCTGAAAGATATTGCATGTATACATGGTTCAAAGGATTGCACAGCTGAGCACTGTGCCCGCCATATCTAGTTCTGCATTGCGTGCAAGTGGGCGGGTTTAAATTCAATGCATTGCTGTCTGTTGCCCGAAACAGGCAAATGGGCAGAATGCTTTGTTGAATTATGCTGCTATCTGTTGGCAGTGTGGGGCTTGCCTATTGCAACTTTGAAGTCATGTAAGCTTTGATCAGGATTGTCTGGGTCAATGGAAAAGGGCTGCAGGGCTGTGCTGTACAGGATCTAATCAGACCAGTGTCTCAAGAGCATACACGCTTATGTCGCTTAATCGGGCCAACAGTCAACAAGCTGGGTTGGGGACATGTTATGCACTGCAATGCTGGTCACTTGACACAAGGCAAGTGTATCTATGCACACGTCCCAAAAGGAAACTGGCCAAGTCTTGGCATGAGCTGGTGTACAGCTCACAATAAAATTTGGCGACGATGCAAAAGATGCAAGAGTCTTGGCACGAGTCTGTGTAAAGCTGACAATGCTTTTGACAGTGATGCCATACCTCAAAAAGGCGCACATCAGCTCCTCGCCAGTCATAGATTGCCTGGTCACCATCTCCCACAATAGTTACCCTCTGACACAATCTACTGGAGCTGGCATTGCAGGTGAGGGCGTACAACAGCCTGTACTGAGCATGCGCTACATCCTGGAACTCATCCAACTGCACCAAAAACATGTCATGGTCCAGCCAGGATAGAATGCTAGTAACATGCTGAGCATGACACAAACGGTCTATGTGTTTGTCCTGCCAAGTGTTTCATGGCAGGAGGCTCCTAAGGCGGCAGCCCGGAGCAAAACATGTCAGGGTCAAACGCAGCAGGCAGCGAGCCCTTTGAGTGAGTGAGTGAGTGAGTGAGTGAGTGAGTGAGTGAGTGAGTGAGTGAGTGAGTGAGTGAGTGAGTGGGTGCGTGCATGCATGACTGAGTGGAGACATGAGTGAGTATATGCATGCATGCATGAGTGAGTGTGTGCATGCATGAGAGAGCAAATGAGCGAGTGAGGGAGTTGGTGAGTGAGCAGGTGCATGTGGGACAGAGTCAGCAAGCTGCTCAGCATCCACGCATGCCATCGATCTGAGCCTGACTTGCATGCATGTATGCTCAGCAGCTTGCTGCCTCTGTCACACATGTACCTGCTCATTCACCAGCAGATCAGTCACACTCATCACACACAGACAGGTCATACGCTGATGCATCTGCACCCATGCTTTGCGCATGCTGTGCCCAAAGCGCTCACCAGCCACGCTTGTCGCGAGCTCCAATAGCCAAAGATCCTGGTTGCTGCCTTGAGGGCAGGCTCCTCACTGCAGGGGAATTGGTGAGTGGCAATATGCCAGATGCGCGTTGCATGCCCCAGCAGCTCCCACACAATAGCATTGGCCTCCTGCACTCACAGTGAACCCACTGACGTCAACCCAACTGGCGTGGACCCACTCTTGGTGACCCACTGTTGTCGACCCACTGATGTCAAACCCAACTCTTGTCAACTCACTGATGTCAATTCAACTGTTGTGAACCCACCGTTGACAATCCACTGCTGTCAAACCAAATGTTGTCAACTCATTGTTGTGAAACCACTGTTGTGTACCCACTGTTGCGAGCCCACTGTTGTGAGCCCATCCGCTGTAGAAGGACCCATTGTTGTACGAGCTTGAAGCGAGTCGGACGTACCGTTCCGCTCATGTTCAACACACTGCTGTCATGTACAAGTGAGGCAGGGGCACTGACCTGTAGACTGTGTACCAGGGCTTTGATGGCTTTCTTGACAACAATGTCCAGATCTCTGCTGGACAGCGCCAGCTGAGAGCTGCCCAGCTCATACTTGATCCTTGAGTCTGACAAGAAGGCTGTCATGATCTCACGCTGAGCTGGCGCTTGCTCCCATACTTGCTGCATGCTGTACACACCCACCTTGGTATGTTTTACAAAGCCCTGCAGCAGAAACATGATTGTGAGAAGCCATCTGATGGCAGAAGACGACAGGTTTGTGACCCCAAAACCCGTCAACATCCTCAACCATAGGAACAGCAGCAGCAGCAGCAACTGACAGCCAGAGTTGTAGCAGCAGTTTCATTGTGAATAGTCACAGCAGCAGCAGCAGCAGCAGCAGCTTGTATGCTATGTGAAGCACTACAACTTCTCTGCATGACACACTGTGCTAAGTTGCAACATGGTCTCAACAGTAATGGCATATATGATGACTGGTTACACATGTTTTGAGTGCCATGTTTGGTATGGACATGCACTGCAAGCCCAGCATTGTATGGACGGTGTTGTGTAGTACGCTGACAAAACCGATAAACAAGGGCATAGAACCAACATGCACCAGAAACAAGCTTGACTGAGTTAAAGATGACACTGGTCATGTCACCGTTACCTTCAAAGATAACATCCTATGCTAGGTGCTCAATGTATTGTGTTGAAGCACAACAGAAGCATGTATAGTGCATAAGGTGCAGTCACCACTGCTGTGCAATGCGCTGAGCTGGCAGAGCAAGCCAGTTTTGGCAACAGTCGCGTCACCTGCTGCAAATGATGGCACAGCAGCTCCGAGATGGTGTCAAGCAGATCCTTCCACAGATCTGCTTTTGGATCAAACTGACATCTGCCATGTTGACGCCATAGCTCCATCTCTTGCTGAATCTGGCTGGAGAGAAAGTCCTTCACCTCTTCTTGACCCAAGATCTGTCAACATGCAAGATGATGCTCGCTTTGATGTTTGAGTTCATGTGCTGTGAGCTGCTTTGTGTTGTGAGCTGTTTTCTGTTGGCCGATCTGTATACTGACACGACACGTCATGTAAGCAAAGCAAAATGCAAAAGATCTGCATTGTGTGTGGCAGACAGATAACAATAACCAGCGCAACAAGACACGTCAAGGTGTCCAAACAGCTGGACAGCTGGCAAGACAAAGCACAGCACAGCACAGCACAGCACAGCAGAGCACAGCACAGCACAGCATTGTGTGCTGCAGCATGGAACAAGAATGGCATGTTGCAGCACATCATGGGACAGCTCAGCTCAGCTCGGCACAGCACAGCACAGCACAGCATGGCACAGCACAGCATAGGACAGCTCGGCATGACACAACATAGCACCACGCAATGCAGGGCAGCTGAGTTACATGAGCACTCACTCTGATGGCTGATTTACCCTGAAGTCTGTTGAAGTCATTTGCCATTCTGAGCCACAGGCCATCAAAGGTGTGGTTGTGTGCAACCCTGACACACAGCCCATCTAGAGTCTGCTCCATATGCTGCTGAGCCCTACACCCAAAACAGACCACGCCTTGGCCCTGTCTCCAAGCAAGGGTGACTCCAGCGCCACCCCAAAAATGGGACCTTGAGTAACATCAGCCGTCACAAAGCATGCAAGTTGACAAATGCCCAACAATGCCACTGCAAAGAGCCCAGTGACATCACGTATGAATGGCTGACAATGAGTAGACGCAGATGTCACGTTTGTCCAGAGAGATCAGTCTTGATATGCCAACCATCAAACCCCATATCTTGGTTGCAAGCAACAGCAACAGCAACAGCATGATCTCTGGGCATGACCAGCAATGGAGGTATTAGCAACAGCGTGAATGACAAGCATTGTGGAACACCTTCTAGAGAAGGTGAGAGCCACAACATCATCAGGGGCGCCGCCGTTCTGCCTGAGAATGCCAATGATGTACAGCGCCCTTAACGCCATGACTGTCGTCTTGCCAGAGCCAGGACCTGAGCAGCAACAAACCAGGTGTAGCCACCACACAAGTCACAACAGTCGTGAACAATTTTGTGTAGGGTTTGTGACAATGTTGCAAGCCCAGCTGCCTCTTGACAGTGTCTGGCAAATGACTGCGGGTGAACTAACTGTAAAGATGTGTCAGTTCATGGAATACACGCTGTTTGACAGTGCATGAGATCAGCTAGTGTGGAGAAAACACGCTGTGCCCATGAGTCAAGGGCAGCATGTGATACCTGCGCTGATTAGCAATGGATGGTTGATATCGGCCACAACAGCATTGTACTGCAGAGGGTCATATGTGTTCCTTCCAAACTTCAACAGGTGTTGAACATGCCGGCTCAAGCGCTCTTGTACCAACTCGGCCTGCAAGTAGTCAACGTATATTGTTGCAGGCTGTGTGTTTTTGCAGGCTGTACATAATCAGAGCCACTTTATTGTGGGTTGCCAAGGGTGAACAACAAGCCTGTTCAGACATGACACACATGTCACACACACGAACTCTCTGAGGCGTTGACAGCATACACACCGCTGAAGCAACTGCAAAAGCTCTGTGACAGGTCTCTCTGAGGTGTGATAAAAATTTCCACGTTCTACATATCCACAATAGGTGAGTATGTTGTCACTAGCTGCCACATGCTGTTTCAGATGGAAAAAGTGCAGTCTGCAAGCACACCAATGCAGAAGATGCTGCTCGAAACTGACCTGAGGGTGGAACTCATTGAGCAACTGGTGGATGTAGTCTGATAGGCTCAAGGCCCCGATGTCACCTGCATCACATAGTCAGCCTTGCAAATGTGCATCTTGCTCCAAACCTGCACGGACTGCATTCACACTGGCAGCGCCTTGAAGTACATCATGCAAACCAGATACGTGCCGTTCAGCTGACTGTAACCTGGCTTTTACGACGCCACCTGATTTGTGGCTACACTGCCATTTGTGTTTTGACCAAAAAGATCATTGCATGTCACCATGGCACGCATGGAAGGACTTGGAACCGAGCTGAGCCAACAGTTGTGTACTGCGTGCAACCACTGCGGCACAGGCACCAGGCCAGGTCAGCTTTTATTCCAGATGAGGTTTATGTAGACAATTCTGTTGCACATGAGGCTCCTGCAGAAGTGTATGAAGTCACCTGGTAGCTGAGCTGTCTTGGTGGTCATTGCTTGCAGCATGAACACTGCCCTGTCAGCACGCTGGGGTCCAGACTCACTTTGCCAGTGTCTTTGTATGGTTAGTACCTGCAGCAGCAAAGCAGGCGCCATCCATTGTGACATTCTTTCTGATGTTTGCTTGATGTTGCACCCTTGATCATGAAGCTGATGCAGGTTTGCGTAGGTGCCCCTTTGGGTTGCATTGCTTGAAAACTAAGGTGCATAATACAAGGCACAGCGTGCCATTGAACTGCAGGTGAGATGTGAATTGCATGCAAAAACATCTGCTGTTGTCATCTGGTTCTACACAATATGGCAACCAGCAAATTCGTGGTTTGGTCATGTGTTGATATTGGCGAGGAGCGTGTCAGGATCAGAAACGCCAGGTTTCCTTTCTGGTGTGTCTTTTTTAAAGATGTTGATCATGGTGGGGATGTCTGCATACCTGATGCAGAAGGGGGCAAAGCTCAAAGGTGAACAGCCCAGCATGCATCTGCTCAGGGAACTTCAGGCACAAGGCTTTCACCAAGCTGAGAGTAGCGTCCAGTACAGGCTGCTGCTGCATCAGTTGAACTCTGATGCGTGTCAGGGCAACTAAGCGGCGCATGAGGCAGGCTGATGCTGCCTTGGCCTGAAAGGACTTATGGGATTCATCTGTGCAGTGGTGGCTGTTTGGGCTGCGGCGCCATCTGGATACAACCTGAGACAGGCCCTGTAGCATCTGCAGGGGAGCAAAACACAAAGGTAAGCATTCATCTTTGCCTGATCCATTGGCTAACTGAGCAACAAAGGATTTGTTGTTCTTTGTACTACGTGCAATGGCCATGCTTGCAACTTATCACTTCTGCACAATCTGCACCACCTGTTTAAGTATGCAAGCAGCAATGTACATCTCGACTGCAAAATACGCTAAGCTAATGCATGTTACTTAACATGGGAGTGAAAAGGACTGTTCAAGTCGACAAGGTGATGGTCCATCTATCACCTGTGCACACTCAGCGTCACCATAGGATATGGCAAAGCATTTGACTCCTTCTGGGTACAGCAGCAAGCCATTGTCAACCCAGCAAACATCATCAGCATTATCGACTGGCTGTCTAGCTCCAACAAGGGATTGAAGTTGCACCTCCATCTCCATCAGCTGCCTTCCTGCTGCTGTATGCTCAGGCAAGAGATCACACCTGCCCAGCCTTGAATGCAACACTTCAGCACTGCGACCTTGGAGCAGTGGCAACGCACAGGCAGCAGGAATGCTGTGTAAAGACATGTCTATAGCTTGCTGTGACATAAGAGTAGGGGAATTGAGTTCTGTGTTGGCGTCAACTAGAGGGGGTCTGGCAAGTTGAGGAGGGGCAGCGTGTAGCTGGTGTAATGCACTTGTTGGTGAACACTGTGCTGGCTGTGATGCTAGTGAAGACTGCGACTGTTCCTTGTCTGCCCTGAAGAGATCCCTTTGTGTTACTCGCTGCTGCTTAGACCGCTCTGTGGACAGCAGCAGGTCAGAACTCTGACTTATCCTACGCTTCTGACCGCTGTAGCTCCTTGCGTGCTGCTGTGGCGTTTGTAACTCTTGCTGGAGCTTGTGAAACTGTGCCTTTAGGGGCAGGTGAGCGTCTGCAGGCTGTTGCTTGACGGACTGTGAGCAAATTTCCTGAGTAGATACATCCTTGCTGTCTGGCATGACAATCACAGAAATCGCCAAGGGAGTGAAATCGCTCAGAAATACGCTCTCAAAGGCATGTTACACACTTGCGTCGCCAAGTGCGCTTGGCGACGCAAAACGATCTCCAGGAAGTCGCAAGCACCTTTGAACGAAAGGTGGCACACATGCGTTATTGCACCATCAGCAATATACAGATCGGCTTTGCGCTTTTTGTTTCCTGAGGACGCTCTGCCGGAAATCATGGCTTGCCGTGCTATGCACGCTATGATCTGGGCATATACGCTGTTACGCTGCAGATGCAATAGCGTACCGTCCATACCGATGCTCTGAGCAAGTCAGCGGTGAGAGCCATCGTGAGCCCTCAAGGGGGCCTCGGCGCTTTCAAATCAGCACCTCGCGACTTGAAGCCTGGCGCACTGACATCTGTAGGCTGTTCCAGGTTTTTTTGCCAGTGATCTGAGAGGTTGCAGCTGCGCGTGCGTCGGATCTGCTTCGCTCCGCCTGCGACCCTCGGGAAGGTGTCGACGAAGGTGACAACTCAGCCCACAGCCGGTAACAAATTCTTCCGAAGGCATTTGATGGCGGTCAACGTGTTCATAGCTGAAGTACACAGATTTCCCCAACAAGAAGTTTGAGCGTCGCTCAAGATCACTTCTCGTAACTTGCTTTCGGACAGGTCCGACTGTGTCCTTTCTCCTTGGGTCACAACACGGGTCCACCCCTTTCTGCCCGTGCACACACAGACGTAATCTGTCAAGTGTGCTTGCAGTACAGCTGGAAATATGGCTCGCGGACCATCAAAACAGGATTTTTGCCCAAGTTCACAGCCGCATCATCCTTCAGCAAAGCACCTAGGATTACTCAAGTCCATACGCGGCCGCAACAGTGGCATGCGGATCGCACAGATTATCAGCCTTCAGGAGTTCATCAAGTCAGCTATGTTCAGCTCAGAGTACACAGAGGTCTTTGGCCTGACAGCACCAGCAGCGGGTCAGACAATCTCCCGTACATGTCTCAAGGCCATGCTCCGGTTTCATACCATGTTTCATGCCACCCCAAAAGCATATCTTGATGAGTGGGAAGCTCCCGTAGCCAGCCTTTGCTTACAGCCCAGTGAGGCCACCAGCATCATCACATGCCGTGATGACAATGTCCTGGACGCATTCAACATCATAGGCTTTTTGGGCAGGACTGAGACCCTTTCACAGAAGATGACATATCCTAACTTTCTCTGGGACCACAAGTGCTACCACGCATACTTCATGGCAACTCTGACAAACCTGAGAGCACAATGGCGTCAGAGACACTCTGGTCCCATGCCACGCAGGTGCCATGATTATGACAGCACTGAAATTGGTCATGTCGTGGTGGGTATGCCCGATCCAAACCTAGAGCCGGACCAAGCAGGGCACGTGACGGGTGTTGTACAGGCAAAGAGACAATTGGGCTTACATAAGTTCATCATATGCTGCCCATGGACGATAGGGTATGCCATTGGCTGTACTGCTGAAGCACCTCAGGATACTGAAGACCAGCATGGGCCTGAGGTGCCGGTGTGGATGCCACATGACTCGTCCACTCACCACAATCTAACCATTTTAGCCAGGCACATCTGGAGCGCTGGCATAATTCAGAGGGCTTGGAAGCGGTACCTGCAGAAGTCTTCACAGAAACGGATCTCCATGCGCAACAATGCATTTGAGCAGGAGCTCTTCACAATCACTCTCCATCCGTCAAGGTTAGCGCAGCATGTTGACATTGACACTGCAAGGCGCATCAGCCTAGGCTAGCGTACAGTCAGTATAAAACAGGATCTGTTGTACATCCCATATCACATCAAGGACGTACTGATGCACCGGAGAAATCCAGGGTTTGGCCCATTGTAGCTCATGTCAGGACCCATTGATGCGTATGATACAAGTGACAGCTGCAGATGTTGGCCGGAAATACATATGCATATATGCAGCATGTAGCATATGCCATCTATACTAGTGAGTCCATCTTTGCTTTGTATCATGATCGTTGCACATGTCAGCCCTGAGATCCAGCTCAGCACGTCACCCAGTTAGCTGCAAGGCTTCAAAATGGCAACTGTGAAACCTGCTGAACCTTAGTGGGAGGCTGCAGGTTAGGTTTTGAATAAGCCACTCAATTCAATTTTGGCAACAGTGTCATGCAGTCTGTCTGTTGGATTGTCCAACCAGCATCATGCTGACATGTGACACAGACTGTTCACCGTCAATTTTCTGTATGCATCAGGGGGTAGGGCAAGCAGAACAATGTAGCACAAAGTCAAGAATGTCTGAGAGCCTTAAGCTTGATTGTCAATACATCTGAAATAATGCCTGTTGGAAGCACCCTTTGTGCCAAAATATGGCAGAAAACAAACGTCTATTGTACTATAATTTGTGGCAAAAGTTCATGTAACATGGACTGCCTACAAATACAGTTGGTTCTGTACAGGCTGCCCAAATTTTGCCAGTGCCACATGATGAAATGGCTAACTCTGTCACATTTACCCTGAACGATACACCACTGATGGTAAGTAAAAGGTAGAAGTTCTGATGCTTTGCTGCTTTAGGTTTTGAGCTACAGCTGCTGCACACACAAACACACAGAGGCATGGCAGTGTACCATACACTCAATAGTTCATTTCCTAGAATGCTCAGATATAAGTTGGCTGAGGATTGACAACACATACTAGACTGATCATGACAATTTCACGACTTTGAAAGTAAGCAACGCAGAGGATCACAAATGCTACCACAGCGCAAGATGCAAAAGCCAGGTCTTGCTATTGTAACAGCTTCAGGTCTTTCAAGTCCATATCCATCACACGTCTGAGTAGGCTGATAAAATATGTCAGAGCCAGTGCCACCAGGACAACAGCAACAAAGTTTCCAACCCACAAGCCATAATCGAACTTTGCCATGGATAGTCGCCAAGGTTCAAGCAGGCCACAAAGCTCAAACGATTTGGGCGTGTTTCCGTCGAGGGCACAGCCGGCTTCAAGAAGCCATATACAGTGACACAGGTGATCAAGGCAGCTGCGGGTTTTGTCAACCAACGGCGACCTCACTCGGCGGCATCACAGAGGTACATGGCACGTAGCAAAATCTATATTGCCTGCCTCATGATGCCTGCACCAGAGATCGCCTGCCAGTGTTGCTAAATACACTCTTGGCACGTCCCGTACCCTGGTTAGGTCAAACTCCAACTCCAGCTGCTGTGTCTTGCCAAGCTGCTGCTTCGGGGACTCCACAGACATACATCATTCTGCTCACCTTGTTGTCATCTCTGATACATCGCTGCGGCTGCAGACAACTTCGGCCGGGGTGTGCTGTGCATACAGCTGCAATGGCTCAAAGTGAGGAGGTTGTGCTTTCTGGGCAAGCTTTGAAGCTGGTGAGTCCTGCTCTTCGTTTCAGCTGGTCAAGTCTACAAACTCCGAATCAAGCGCCAATCTAAGGTGTCCTGATTCTCATCTCAGGCTGCCACCTGGTTAGGCATAACTGATCCAGCAAAGCTGCTAGACGACGACCCAGCAGCTGCTGCCTTCCAGCCAAGGCCTGAAGGCTTAGGACTAGGAGCCAAGTTCCTTGCACACCACAAGGCAAGGAATGCTGACGTGTGCTTTGTGACTTTCACCGCAGCGTACAACTATACAGCCACTTGGTAGAGTGCAACAAGCAATACTTTGTGCAGGCAGCTCATTTGACCATGCCGCTGGAGAAGCGTTTTGGGAAGCGTTTGCAGCGTGCATCTGCACAGGGTGACAGTGATGCAGTAATCCCTCCACAGAAAAAGGGGCGGCCCACAGGAAAATATCAAGGTAGTTATCGCCCAAAAGCCGACTCCCAGTTGAAGTGCTGCCTGAGTATGCATCTACATTGTCTGGTACAAGGTATCTGTGCTTTGAGCAATCAGATATTGCATGTCACTGCTGGCTGCCTGCTTTCAAATCATTTTCATAGCAGGCAAATCGCATGGCTCTATGCAAGCATACGGCCTCTGGCTGACACCTGCAATCGCACTGAAGTAAATTCAATTTAGCTTGCACAAGCATTGCAGCTTGGAGATGGCACATCCCAAAGTAGTGTAAACTTACATTGTCATGCAGTCCAAAAGAAAATTCAAGAGCATGGGAACAGCTCAGATGAAGAGGAACTGGGCAGGTCTGGGGCATTCAGCCGCAAGAAGCTCCCTCAAATCCCCCAGGAGCAGTTGATCTTGCCAGGCCAGCAATCCAAGAAGGAGAAGAAGCACTTGAAAAGCAGCCAACAAGCATCTGGATGACTCCACCAGGCTGTATGGCAACATGTCAATCCACAAAAACAGCAGAATAAGGTCTGGGCTGATGTCTGCCAAACCACTCTCCAGTACGGGTCTGTGGTGCCAACATGCCAGCCAAAACCAGAAAACAGGCTTTGATTGGCAATGTCAGTGTCAGCTGATTGGTCTTCTGTGGTCTAGCTATTCAAAAGGAGGTAGGACAACCAGCTACTGCAGGTAACAGCTGGAGTTTGGCCTGTGCCAAGTTGTATTTCGTACGCAGCAAAGCTTCTTGGATGGCCAGCGGACCCTACTCTGGGAAAGAGGGGGCTTTGCTGTTGTCATCAGTGCAATCCCCCTTGGGATTGCAAGCACAGAAAAGCACTGCGCTTGCAAGCCAGAGTCAACGGGAAGGGGCAGTCCTGTGAAGCCTAATCAGCAAGGTAGCTCTCAGACAACAGCTGTTCTTGTCAAGAGCACCTTAGCTGTTGCTTTGCTTTGTCATCAAATGATGTCAGAGGAAGATCATGCATGCAATTGTTATATGCTTCATATGTGTGTTTGCTAAGGAATTGGCTGCCTTTTGCTGTCACTGCAAAGATGCTATTGCATGGATCTCACATATTACAGCTGGGTAGATGTATAGGTTTTGAATACCTGATATCAACAATTTATAACCTTTGAAGCCGTTTGCTACTGAAAAAGCGGAATATCAGAAACTAACATCTAGTGAGAATTGTGATAAACTTTGAATTTTCTTCAAATTTTTGGCAAATATCATGTGTTTTTGAGATCAATGTTTGGGACTCCTCAGGTAGTCCCGTTTCATGCAGGCCCACCTGAACAGTCATATGCATACTTGCTGCTGCTTCACAGCATTTGCATCGTCATTTGTTGCTGTGACGTGTCACCTGTTGTTATGCCACTCTATAAATGCCTGAGTTGTATATGTAATGCCTGCAGGTCACCAGAGGCGTAACTACAGGATTGTGAAGGCATCCTTATCAGGCACATAAAGCTTTCAGCTTGGGTTCATACACGGTCATTGCGCTCAGCTCTTCATTCTGTTTGGTCCATTTCCAGCGTGTCACTGTCATCAAAGGCTTCACATGCGACGAAGTGGGCAGTAGGCTGCAGATGTGGAACGTTTCGCAAGGGCTTCACTCTGTTGACTTGATTGCATGACGAACTTTTGAGTCTGTGGTGTCTCCTGTGACCTGGGTTTTTGTTTGTAGGCTCTCTAAACAGCCTGCAGTGTTTCGTCATGCGTACCAGTCACGAATTGTCGTATACAGTTGTGTGTTGCATGAAATTTATGCCCAAAACGGATGTGATCTGAAATGTTGCAATAAAGGCTGCTCATCATCTTGGCTGGCCTCTGTCGGCCAGGCAAACAATTTACCATGCAGTGACAGAAAGCGATGTCAAGCACAGGTGTGAGCAGGTTTGGAAAGTAGGTGCTCGCGCAGAATGACACACAATGTACACACGGATTTACATTGGTGATACATATCCTACCCAAAACTGGCTGGGGTTCTGAAAGAAAACTGTCTTGTCAGAAGCAAACAAAACCACATCTGTATCTGAAGTTGTGGCTGAGGTAGTTAATGTAGAAAGCCTTAGAAAACTGCTAGTCATGGATCACACACTCACCATTGACATGACAGCTGAGATTTGAAGCCAAAGGTTTGACAACTTGACACAGGAAACCGAATATACAGAACTGCCAACACAGCGAAGATTGTTGACAAGGTGGAACTACAGTTTCAGAAGGTGCAGGTCTAACAACAACTCAATCAGAAATCAGAAGTACTCAGCATGCAATGCTCAATACGCAACGACTGGCTTAATGTAGTGCTTGACCTCTGGGGTAACGTCATTAACAATATGTTTTGTGCTTTCAGGTTCCCTCGCATAGGTGTCTTTCCATGCCTGCAAAGGGACACCACCCAGCATTTCAGCCATTTTCCTGTACCCATTCCTTCTGTGACCCCAAGCATCCCCAGGCTGCCAGCCCAATTTGGGGTCTGGCATGTGAGAGTAGCGCTCAACCTGAAACAAGGCAATCGTGGGTACTCTTTGCTGAGAGCCAGGGACCAGTACTTTGGCAATTTGCTGCCTGAGGTGCCTAAGCAGAGCATGCACGATTTGGAAGGAGCTTTGTGAACATCATCTTGAAGCTGGCACAAGCCAAGGAGCAATGCATGACAATGTGCCCTGCCTGTATATGGCTTTTGAGCTCAATGCAAATGCACAAAAAAAGGGTTAAATCAGCCAAACAAGTGCACACAGCTGTAAAGTTGCTGTACTGTTGTGTTGTATTGTGATCAAAGCATTGTGAGGATGCTACAGACTGCATTGTGCAAGGGAGTATAACCCAAGTTTACCTGTTCAAGCCAGTCTGCTAGCTGAACAGTGATGAGGTCTCTGTACTGTTGGTCTGTCAATGGGATGACATGATTGCCATGCTGTTTCCTTGCCATCACTTGGTGCTTGCCTGAGGGTGCGCCCATTGTTGCATCTAGGGAAGCTAAGTCCATGACACAGAAGGTGTGTACCAGAAACTCTGCCTTGTCACCGATGAGTGCTTGGATGTCATGCCGGCGACTGAAGGAGACAGAGTAGTCCTGTGAAGTTGCCTCAGGGGTTCAGTCAATGCTTGGGAGCGGGATAAGGTGCAAAGAGTGGTCACACTCATTCAAGCAACCATGTGCTCTTAGCTGATGTTGAGATATGTTGAGCTGGTGGGGCTATGAAGAGCAGAGCACTGAGCAAACAGGTAAATGTATGCCTACACCGCCCGCGAATAGAGCACGAGACATTGTGAGCACCCGTCACCGAAACGAAATCAACACAGGAGTGCCCAAGCACGGACGTCGCGCAGACCGGCAGTAGGATCACGTTATTGTTACCTGAAAGAGCTCGGTGCCGTACACCGAGTGAAATAACCCCGTATTGCAGATGTACTCAGGCTCGTTCCAAGACCGCAGGACCTCTTGCACACCCGACAGATGCTCAAGGAAAAGACAGCCTGGGCAGTAGTGCAAGCGAATGAGACCACCGATAGAACAGCGTGAGCACATCACAGCACACGGGGCTGCAGTCTGCGCTCTCCGCTTACCTGTATCGTGTTGGACCTTGCCGCAACCAAGGGTCTCCAGGAACTGCCGAGGACCCACATCTGGTGGTGGAGGCGACATGTGTAATGTGTATAGCAACTTTGCAACTCCTCTCTGGCTTCTCCAGAAGCTGAAAAAGTTCTGCGATTCTACTACGATACATAATATTTTGGCCGCTGTGCCATGCACTTTCGCTGATGGCGATAATTGCCGAGAATTCCGGGTGACAAAACAGAGTCAGATTTCCGGGATGCTCACGGAGTCTCAGTTCTGAGTCTCATGAGTTCAACACCGTGAGTCTGACCGTGAGTCAGTGTCGTGAGCATTCCGGGATTAAGTCGTGATCAGGAACAAGCACCCTGACAAGCACCATGACCGACTGCATGCAGAGTTCCGTAAGCTCCGGCTCAGTAACAGCGTGATGTAGAGGTCACTGTGCGGGAGCTAGCACGCTTACATTCCGCCATTGCCATGCATAAAAGGCCGTTGCACTCAGTTTAGTAGACAACTGCCTCTGAATTTCAACTCGATCAACCACTTCAACACACACCGCTCACATATGACTGTTCAGCAGCCTTTGCCGGTGCAACACCCTTCAGTTTGGACTGCCTCACAGCAAAATGCCACACCAGAGGACTGGTGTTACGTGTTGTCCCCAACCGATGTAGCCGAGATCGACGCCGCTCTGTTACACGTGCAACAGAAGGGGCTTGCCTTGACGGTCTGCTTGAATTTCAGCTAGCTAGACTGTATCATGGTGGTCTGTTGTTGTGTTGTGCGGGTCCACGCTGATTTTCTTCCAGTGACGCCGTACAGGATGTCACTCAACAAGACTTCCAACTTCCGACGCTTGGACCCAAGCTCAAGCAATTCACCAAGGAGGTTGTTGATGGGCGTGGCTTCCAAATCATAAAGGGTGTCCCCGTGCACCGGTACACAGCTGCTGAGAGTACAACTGTGTATTGGGGTCTGGGCACCTACTGGGGCAAAATTGTTCCTCAGAACAAGAAAGCACACCTGATTGGCCACGTCAGGGTGAGTCCAACTTACTTTGCCTGTACTGCAACTTGACAGTGTCTTGAAAATTCCAAAATGTTGCACCATTCTACATGCATGCAGACAGCTTGGACTCAAAGCATGTCATATGAAGATCACCGACTTCTGTGCGCAGCTGCATTTGTATCACAGATATTGCGGTGCCCACAAGCTCATATGCAGGCAACATAACCTTACCTCTGTGATGGTGTGTCACGTTTCTGTCTGCATGCACTGTGAAGAAAACATATGCAGTGGGCAAGCACTTCTTGCTTCTCAGATCCTGTGGTGCAGGACATACACAAGGGAGATGGCCTCAGGAATCCCATCAATAGGGTCTACTCCACCAACGCTGCTGAGCCTTGGCATGTGGATGATGCTGATGTTGTTGGTGAGCCTATCACTCTTATCGTTCACGTTCATGCCTTGGGCCAAGTCTCTTGTGCATAGCAAAACGTCGGCCTCGTTCAGAGCTGTTGCATGCAATTCACTGCTACCATCTTCGACCTGCGGATCTTGCCAAGAAAAATCTGGCATGGCATGCTATTTCACCAAGAATTTCCCATCATCATCTGAGTTCATCTGAGCAGCAATGTCTTCACATGACATTTGCTAGATCTGCTAGGGGAAGCAAGGCCGCTACAATGCAGCAGCTGAAACATTGCTTGCCTTCAGGTCTGCTGTGCCTGAACACTGCCAAGGAGGGTGGTCTCACCAGCTGGTCAAGCTCTGGATCCATTTACAATCGCCTCCTGAAAAGCCACCCTGACTATGTCCAGGTCTGCATTGTTAGAAAGAAAAGAAAAGAAAAGACTCCGCCTTTCGGCGTCAATTTGATGAGAAGCCAAGTATTATGCAGACCCAGGATGGTCTGCATTGTCAATCTCCTGCACAGCAACAGCCAAAAACAGATTGCTAGTTGATGAAGGTGTGCATAGATGCAACGTCTTTGCTTTCACACGCTTGTCTTGTAGCCCAGAAAGTTGATCTCTGAATGAGCTGTGGAGTCACACAGCCACTGCACTGTTGGATCGCTTGTCCGTGACTTCCTTGCCACACGCATACATTATCTCTTCAATCAACCTCATGTCAAATCTTTGCAAGAGCAGAGTAGGCGCGGCATCTCGGCAGCAGAAATTGATAGGCTGTAAACAGGCTGCCGACTATATACCAAAATGTATCGTGTAACATGTTGTAGTACAACATGTATGTACATGCTGCTGCAGGTGCTATCAGAGGATTGCTATTTGGACCGTAAGAATGAGATTCCAGCAGGCAAGAAACCTTACTTTGTACTGCCAGTCTTCACCCGCCATAAGGTACACTTCTGCATGTTTCTTTCACCTCATAATCGAGGCAAAAAGGCATCAGGTAAAAAGAACACAAACTCCTCCTATGTTGACCGACATTGTTCATCCTGAGTTTAGCATAGCTTTGAGCTCTCAGTGTTGGCTTGCCAAGCTGTCAGGGCATTCCAACCTGACGATGACTCCACAAGCTTTTGTGCTGCGTACTTTGTCTCTCGCTTGCTGGGGCAATGCCAATTTGATGTACCAAAGCTTGACTCTACCAATTGCTGGTCCTGCCTGTGTGGGTTGCATGGTGTTGATTGCCAGTATACACAGCGTCATTCCTGTAATACATTTACAGTGTGGATTTATCACACTTGCTAAATGCTAGCCAGCGTTATCAATCATTGGGCGCATAGCCCCACCCATGTTGTTGGTACGCTAGGCACTGAATGACTGATAATGTAGTCACGCTGTAATACCTCACACAACATGGATAGGGCTGCGCACCACATGACCAAGAGCAACAGCTAGGACTTAAAGCATAATGTTGTGAATACATTGAGCCAGTAGCTCTGCCAAAACCAGGCTAACCTGACAGGCAACCAAACAGCCATTGCATGACACAAACCTGCATCTAGTGTGCAGGGTCACCTGTGCTGCTTCTACGCTGACAACTACTACCAGCTGTGTCAACGCCATGAGGAAGTGCCGCGCCTCACACCAACTCAGCTGGCTGCCTACGCTGAGTTCAACAGACTGGCAGGACTGGATGAGCTGAGAATGGACATGAAGCTGCAGCCTGGTGACATCCAGCTGCTGCATAACCACTCCATTGTCCACTGCCGCTCAGGCTTCACTGACTACCAGGTGAGCTGTCAAATGCGAAAGAAACATATACACATACACACGCACATACACATACACATACCGAAACATTGTGTTCTCCATAAGGCTATAACCAGTGACAGCCAGCAGCCATGCACTTGAGCTTCAGACAGCTTAGACGTATATTTTTGCAAACAGTCTGTTCCTGCATGTGTGCTGAGCCTACATAGCTGACAAGAGCATGCACTGAGGCATTGACGACAAGGGGGTGCATGCAGCTGATCATGTGTTCTG
>JAABUO010002962.1_pt1 | contig 20405 bp, 12 predicted proteins | sample 5559291 | NCBI WGS metagenome assembly JAABUO01 (sample SAMN10711878, study PRJNA513372) | rock metagenome | isolation source: Antarctica rocks | place: Antarctica: Victoria Land, Finger Mt sud
TCATCGACCATCAACTCAATGTACAAATTCCCGCAGCATCGCCTGCGCACCAAGCTGCTCGACGCGGACAAGACGCCGCTGGTGTTGGTCGCCTGCGGTTCCTTCTCTCCCATCACGCACCTGCACCTGCGCATGTTTGAAATGGCCGGGGACTTCATCAAGCAAAACACCGACTTTGAGCTCATGGGCGGCTACTTCTCGCCCGTCAGCGACTACTACAACAAGGCGGGCCTGCTGTGTGCCGAGCATAGGGTCAACATGGTCCGTCTGGCCTGCGAGCAGACGAGCTCCTGGCTCATGGTGGATGAATGGGAGCCATTTCAAAAGGCATACGTGCCGACGGCGCAGGTCCTGGACCACTTCTACGAGCAGCTGCAGGGCTGCTTTGCGGGTGGTGAGCGCAAGCGGCTGCGCGTGATGCTCCTGGCCGGCGCAGACCTGCTGCAGACTATGTCCGAGCCGGGGGTCTGGGACGCGGCAGATCTCCAACACATCCTCGGGCGGTACGGGGCGCTGATTGTGGAGCGCGACGGGACGGATATGGAGCAAGCGCTGGATTCAGTGAGCCGATGGCGCAACAATATTTACATTCTGCGACAGATGGTCAGGAATGATATCTCCTCCACCAAGATCCGCCTCTTCATCCGCCGCTCCATGAGCGTCAAGTACCTGCTCCCCGCCTGTGTCGATGACTATATCCAGTTGAACGGGCTGTACCGCGACGAGGGGGATCCGCACACGCGCAAGTGCATGACGCCCGGGCCCTCGCCTTTGGACCAGAATGGGAAGGGGGACGGCATGGTTCGGTCGCCGTCTCTCTAGCCACTTTATAGACGCATACACTCGGTCAATTAGGTTATTGGTAATAGAAGCTTCCTTGTAGTCATAAGAGGGAGAAGCGAACGCTCGTGCTAGCTGCACTGTTGCAATACAGTACGCTGTCAACTTTTGCCGTGCAAGGTGCACTCTCGTCACAGCATGTTTGTCATCTCTTCATTTCCTAGCCTTGAATAGTACGAGGTCCGAGCGGCCAGGACCTGCAAACCCATCCAACGTCCCGACCACTGTATGGCCATATCGCTTGTAGAACCTTTGCCCACCGGTATTTGTGACCTCGGTCAACGCGAACCATCCACCTCTGGATTCGCTTGTGTACTCCTCATACCGTTGGAGCAATTGCGCTCCAATCCCTAAATTCCGCGCATTCTGGTGCACAATCATCAATTCCAGATAGGCGCCTCCTCCGAATCCACCCTTCAGAGAGAAAGTCGCCATACCGAGGATCTCGTCTCGCTGTTTGGCAATCAGGTGCAGATACCCATTCTGCATCTTAGGTTTTCATACACCGGCGAGCTGCTCTGCAGTAGGACTCGGCTTGAACAAGGGCTCATTGCAGAATATGGGGGCTGCGTCATCCAACAATTTGGGCGTAGCTATCTCAAAGGTAATGCTTGCCATGCTGTCTTGTTAGCCGACAATTCCCGATTCGGGAAACCGTTGTATATCACGTGAATGTCACGTGTTTCTATCACTTATTTATGTACATAGAATGGTACCAATTGGGGTGAGGGTCCATAACTCAGTTGGTAGAGTGCTTGCTTCGCATGCAAGAAGTCTGGAGTTCGAATCTCCATCGATCCACATTCTCCTTTTTCATCAGTCATCTTTTTAGACGGTGTTGCTTTTGCTTCATTAGACGTGTATTTAACACGTACATAAGGTACTTCATCGAAGACGACGGGAATGAATGGATATGCCACAGATCTTTCAAGCTGTCGACTTCCAAGTCGCCCAGCCAGACGGTGATCGCAGCACCCCAAGAGCATTTGTACAGGAAGTTTATTCTGGGCACGCTAATGATTCGCGTGGCCCGGTGGACAAGTCTCGACCAGGTAGGAGGACTGGACCCATTTGCTTACCTTGCAGTTCCATGGACGCGCAACGAGGAGAGAGAGGCTGTTGCTCTCTACCACAAGATGTCGGCCACAGTAGATGCAGAAGTGCATGCGGTCCTAGCGAGAACCATCCTGCCCGGCAGCAGGGCCAAGGTCATAGCAAAGACGGGAAAAGGGTCAGGCAGGCAGCATGAGAAGCTTGCCATCTTGTTACGTCAGGAAGAGAAGATGCTACGGCAGCAAGAGGCTTCACGGAAGCGAAAGACGCAAGAGCTGGATCAAGTTCTTGCGTTAGGTTCCAGCCGGCACTCAAGCAAGAATGCAAAGACAACCATGGAAGAGCCTTCCATTCCTGACCCCCCAGCGCAAAGGCAAGCGGTCTCGTCCATGAAAGACAAGCTTCCTCGCAAAGCAATGCATCGAACGGACCTCACGACAGACACGACAATCGCATTACCTAAACCTAGGAAAATGAGACGCTTTCCCTGAGCACCGGCAAACGCATCACTGCCTCTCAAGGATGCGCAGAAAGGTCTCGGGCTCTTGGCCGCCGGCAACCTGATCCGTCTCATCAAAGATAAAATGCGGCACTGCATCGATCTGGTTCATATGCGCCTGTTGCAGCTCCTGCTTGACTGCGCGCGCGTACTCGGTCCCTCGAAGCAGACTTGCGACCTCCTCTCGCTCCAACCCGGCTGCAACGCCTGCGTCCGTCAACACGGCATGATCGGCAATATCCTTGTTTTGCTCAAAGTAGGCCTGGAAGATACGCAGGACTGTAGGAGTTTGTAGGTCTTTGCTCCGTGCATATTCAATGAGTCGATGACTATCGAGCGTCGGACCAATCATGCCCTCGAAGCGGAATTTGATTCCTAATGGTTCGCCAATAGTCTGTAGCATGGTAAACATCTTTTCTGTGCGCGCCTCGCCAAACTTCTGGCGGTAGTGGTCCGCTTTGCGCACCGGCTGGGTCATCTCAGGAGCGAGCAGGTATGGGTGCCATACTACCTCCACGCCCACATCGCCGTGCTTGTCTTTGTAGAGCTGCAGTCCCTTCTCAAACCGTCGGTATCCAATATAGCACCATGGACATACCGAGTCGCTGGTGATTTCCACCTTGATGAGTTTCTTCGCCATAGCCAATGTTGGTGCTACGTAGATGCAACGCAGATGGATGGATGAACTACATACACATTACTATGTCCACTTTTGTCTATGATGCATGCAATCGCAGGCCCGTAGCCGTCGCGCCGATGCCAGCCACGTTGCAAATGGGCGACACCTGGCCCTTGTACTCCGGCAGGAAGTAGGCGCCCGTCCACGGACACAGGACATACTCCATTCCCTTATATATAGGTTTGAAAGAAGTCGCACAGATGTGGAAGTCGGCAAACGCATCATACTCCACCGGCACAGCATCGTGCGGACTCCGGTCGCCGGCTGCTTTGATTTTACGCGCTTGCTCCGCTGACTTGCCGCCGCCGCCCAGGTCGAGGAAGCGGGATGCAAATGTGGAGGCGGCAGAGAAGTTCTTGGCCTCGTAGTATTGCCGCATGGCGCTTGATAATGCAATGGATCGATGCTGCGGCTGTAGCTGTGCGTGGGTAAAGTAGGCCGCAAGTTCAAGATTTCGTGATTGCGTCTCGGATGTCTTTGGGAGGTTACGTCTCTCCATCTCGATGGAAAGACCCAAGATATACTCGCGGCATATTTGAATCAGCTCCTGTACGTCCTTCATCTCAGCTGGCGTTTCTACCGTGATCAAGACAATCGTATGTAATACCTGACGGAATGTGCTTATCGCTGCTTCTATCTTGTTTGCCTTGAACAACGTGTAAGCTTCCTGCAGGGGCCCAGAAGTGATGCCGGCGAGAGTACCTGGAACTGCTGGGAGTAGCTTGCGCGGATCTGTCGTCGTCCTGGATCGTCGAAGGAAAGTTGGCAAGGGTGCGAGCCCTTCATTCGCAGACAGAAAGGTCCGAGAGCCTTCGTAGAGTTCCAGAAATCTTGGTTTCAGCGGTGTGAAGTTTATAGCCCCAATCTGACGCGCGAGGAGCTGCATCGCCGACTCAAAAGATCCCGCAGCAACATGATCTGCCGCAACCGGCGAATTCCGTACCCACAAATCAGACTCCAGTGTACCCGGAGCTCCAGCGTCTATGACTTGAGCGGGGGCTTCCTGATCTTCAATTTTGAAGTCTGCATCCATTTCCCATCCACTTTCCTCCTCACCTGCACCCTGCACAATGCGTCCGCTCACTTCATCGGTTGGTGCATCGTCGAGCAGATCAGCATTGTAGCCATTGACTCTAGGTTCCCCATCCTGAAGACTTGTTTGCTCAACCTGCTTGATGAGCTCCTGTTCATAATTGTTGTCTTTGCCTGATTTGATTGGCCAGTTCGACTGTACATCCAGTTTAAAAGTTTCGCCAGTTACCTTTGGAAGAGCTGGTGGGGATCCAATTTGTGGCAAGATAATGTCAGACTCCTTGACATCACATGCTTCAAGAATGGCATCACACTCTTCCGTGAGACCATTGCTTTTCGCCGTCATATATGCCAAAGGATAGAGGTCAGCCTCTTTCAGCATTCGCACACGAGACTCGACATCTCCCGTGTAGACAGAGTTTTGAAACCAGCTGGAAAAGTCGCCTCGATGCTCTGCAATCTTTCCCATCCTCGACATTTTCTCTTCGTCTCCAGTTGTGAGATAGAGGAAAGAGAGCTTGTCAAATTGTTTCAATTTCTGATAAGAAGTTTCCACAACTGCGTGATTCCCCTGCTTTAGAGCCTCCGTTCCGAGGATCTGCCACAACTTAGGCAGGTCCAGCTCCTTTGCCATTTCAAAGGCAACAGCAAGATTTCCACATTCGATTCCGAGATCGAATCGAGTTTGGGGGTCTTGCACAAACTGTAATGCAATTTCCGGAAATCCCTTCTTTTGAAGGTAAGCAATGATGCTCTGGCCGACCAAGTTTGAGGTTTTGATAATGTGAAACATTTCCTCATAGTTCTTCTTTTCCAGTGCAAGCTTGAATCTGTATTCGGTGGGATCGATACTGACAGTCCTCACAGACGCGTCCCGGTCAAGAGCAAATACATTTCGGCCCTTGACTTTCAACAAGTAGACAGGATGCTCCAAGGTCCGGATGATCCCGTTGTCTCCTGACATCAGAGTGTACTTGATATGGTTCAGGGTGGAATACAGGAGAACTCCGCTATCATCCCAAGCCACGGATTTTATACGGATGGTCTCATGGATCGAGCACACCTGATCCAACGTCTTTGTGACAATATGTATGGTATGCTTACTGAGCAATGCAATGAGCTTTCCGTCATTTGCCCATACGGCATATTTGACGCCGCCGATAGAAGCCTCTGATACCTTTTTCTTCTGTTGAACATCATACATCATAACAGTCGTTTGTCCACAGATTAAGAGCATGCCAACGCCGCCATAATATATCTCGCTCGTATTTATAGGAGATTTGAAAGATCTCGTGCTTGCATTCGACAAGTCTCGCACTTCAATCGTTTGGGTGCTCTTGGTGAAGACAGCAAACCTGTTTCGGGCAACAAAAACGGCAGCATTCCCATTTCCTCGCTTTGCATCACTCGCTTCAAGTGCCCCACTTTTGTCGCGTGGTAAAGATATAAGATCATAATATCCGCCTTCAGCCGCAGTTGTAACCAACAAAGCTCGTTCTGCTGGATTATAAGAGAGCGCTCGCGGATTGTTCCAGGCATTCCCAGCTCGCTGTAAAGTCAACAGCGGCACAGGTTCAGAGTCTCGCGACATATCATACTGAAGGAGCTGCTTTTCTTTGTTGATGTAAAACACAGTGTTTTGATGGATGACGTGGGCAGGACGCTCCCGCTCTAGTTTGAATACCATGACACCGTTGTCATGACCAGCTGCAAAGAGATTGATCTCGGGATGGGCGCAAACAATCCAAAACCGATCTGACTCACGGCGGAACGTTTGCAGGCAAGCCCGTTTGTTGACATCCCACACCCGTATCGTCCTATCTTCACCAGCAGATATCACAAGATCAAGCCTGGGATGAAAGAAGCAGGCCGAGACATTGTTAAAATGCCCTCTGCATGTGTCATATTCCCACGCTCTTGTCTCTGACATGCGCCATAGCTTCACAAGCCTGTCATCGCCACCAGATACAATGAGAGGCAGGGTAGGGTGGAAGGCCACCCAATTGACACCCCGATCGTGGCCTTCAAGAACATACTTTACAACAGCGTCCGTATTGCCAAAAATATCAGATTGCGAGGCGCCAGTTCTGTTCATTTGGTCCTCGAATGTCATGTTGGAGGGAGCAGAGTGCTTTTTGCGAAGGCCCGATATATCCCAGACCCGCACCGTCTGGTCCAAGGAAGCAGATACAATCAAGTCGTCTTTAGGATGAAACTGAGCGCACATGACATAGTGGTTATGGCCAGTTAGTATGGCAATACATGCCCTTGATTGCCAGTTCCAAATACGAATCGTCTGATCGTCCGAGGCGGATAAAATCCAAGGGTACTCGTGGTGAAAGAAGACGGTCCGCACGTAGTCTAGATGGCCATTCAGTGTAAAGAGGCATCTCCGGGTCTTGTAGTTCCATACCTTTATCTTGTAGTCATCGCCGCCAGAGACGAAAAGAGGCTGCGAAGGGTGGAAGTCAAGACCCCTCACCGGGCCGTCGTGCTCTTCAAAACGGTCAATTAGCGTGCCCATGCGGATCTCCCACCATTGGATGGTGGCAGACTGCAGGCCCACCAGGATCCATGGGAGTTTGGAATGGAACGCAATTGACTTCACCTTGGAGCTCTTGCTCTCAAACTTGGTAAGCATCTGCATCGAGTTCGACATGGCTTAAGCGACGACACAACCGACGGCGGGAAGCCAGTCCAATGCCCCTGGTGGTTTAGAGGAAGACGGGGGTCGGATTCTATCTTTGCACCCTTTTGTGTGTCGCGTAGGGTTTTTCAGCACGAGAAGTGGAGGGATTGAAGGAACGATATGGAGAGAAAAGGATCGGAGAGGGAGGGCTTGGAGAGAGAGAGGGAATGCGCTTGCTGGAGGAATGTCATCGTGAGTGAGAAGAGCGCCAGAGTTTACGGTCGTTGAGGACGAGAGGACGATGGAAGGACTCGAAGCGACCTATGAGCCGGATGCACGGGTCAGGTATGGACGAACTGCTCGCACAAGGCCCACGCAGCAGCCGACGGAGGGAGGGGAAAGTGGGCAGGAGTTGCATTTGCCATCGGGAGAGGGCCCTTGCATAGTGCCAAGAGATGTGATAGCCTTATACTATGGCCTCAGAGACATGCTTCATCGGTAGCACCCTTCACCAAATCAGAGGGACCTCTGACGGTTCATCCTCTTTAAAGACCGGTTACTCTCGAATGCTTCATTCCCTATAGCTCTTGTAGCTGAAGGATACATGCCCTGGGAAGTGTTGCTCCAGTCTTTTGGGATTCCTTACAGCGAGGCGGCCAAGGATGGATTCCATGGATTCCAGGTAAGGAATCAAGGGTTAGGGACCAGGGTTTTAGTGACCAAACACCACGATTTTCAATTCATGCTACGTACGTCAGCTACCACGCTACCCCCGTAGTCCCCTCTTCATTGCCCCCCAATTGTCCATTCTTCCGGTTGCCCCATCAATTTGCAGGCTCCATCACCACGCACGCTGTGCAGCGCCTCGACGATCTGGAGCCAAGGAGAGGCTGCATTGACGTCACACAAGTACAAACGCTAGGAATTGTTGGACCGCTCCCCCGCGGACTGTAATCATATGGAGGGCCGCGAAGGGCGTGGAGAGCACCGCCACCCATCGCACCCGTCACAGCCACAACCGCAGCAGCATAATGGGGTCTCATTTAATCAACAAAACGGGGGAGGACAACGGGTGCAAGCTCAGCAGATCAAGGGCGGGGGATCTCGCTCTAGAGGCCAAAGCCAGGAGCTGGCTAAATCGCCCTCAGACTTATCTCACGTCCCATGCAAGTTCTATCGGCAGGGAGGTTGCCAGGCCGGGACTGCATGCCCTTTCAGCCACAACCTCGACCCGTCTGCTGATACGGCCCCATGCAAGTACTTTTCCAAAGGCAACTGCAAGTTTGGCTCGAAATGCATGCTTGCTCATATTCTTCCGGACGGTCGACGGGTAAATCCTCGATACACGCCTAACTCGCAGACGACCAACAGTTCTCACAATCATCACCTTGCAAGTCACCATCCGCATCATCACCATCATCCCGGACAGTTCCAGAGGATCATCCCAGAGAGCACAAACCAGTTCGCTCCTCCCCGGTCCGCTCTGCATAGCTCTCTGCTGCAAGCGAACATGGTCCAAAGCCATTCTGAAAGTGATTCCGTACGCTTAGAGGGTTCTTCAGGTCTCGACGAGGAACCCCGCCGCTCTTCTGTCGTCGGTCCCTTGGACGCCGTTCTTCCCGCATCCCTAGACTCCAACGGTATCTCTTACTTTGCTCGCCATGGTCCAATGGCAGCCTCAGTACCCACCAAATTTGGCTTTGGATCTCCGGTTTCTGAACAGAGCGAGCAGAGCAGGTCTCAGCAAAGGCATTACCTCAAAATGTCTCCTTTTGGCACAACACCTTCTCTGGCGATAGAGGGAAAGGGGCTTGCGTCGTCCTCTTTTCCAGCTCATGGTGCACTACTATGGAATGACTATGCAGATCCTCATGAACGCGATTCTGGCGCACACTTTGCATTTGAGGAAGATTTTGTTCCCAGCAGTTTGCAGCGGGTGCTCACTCCCATTGAACGGCGGCGAAAAGCAGATGTTACAGGTGGCTCATCCTCTTCCTCGCATTCGTCTGGGTCACGGTTTGGTGCGCTCTTTGAACGGCACAAGAGAGACGAAATAGTTGGCTCTCCTCTACGTCACACGCGCTCTTCTCTCCATTCACCAATTGGAATCTCGCCACCAACAATGACAACCTCTGCGAAAGCGGACGTTCCTAACTCACCCTTACTCAAACCGATTGCACGATCGGGTGATGCTACGCTATTCCCCTACTCCCCTCCCTCTGGCATGACACCGCTGTCGTCATCACGTAAGACTCCGGTCGACAGGTCAGAATTACATGCAGATGCGTCTACCTGGGTTCCCAAAGGAGCGTCGCAGGCAACACCGCAAGCAGACGGTAATGAAGCCATTCCCGGCCCGATAATTATTGACGACGAGCAACCTTTCTTTATGGAAGAGGATGTGGTCGCCAAGATTAATGGTCTTTCCACGTAGCCTTTTTGGGAAAACGCGTTGTACAACACGAAGCTAGTGCTCTGGGACGGAAATGGAGTAATTTAGGAGTTTTGTATACGATCTCCTCGCGCTACTTCAATCCTCTTATTTACCTCTGTTCTTGAATCCCCTGGTTACGGTCACGTGCTACAAAAGACCCTGATTACAGCATAGCGGTGCCTCCATCCGGATTTCAGGCGTAGGGGCCAAGCATGGCAAATGACACGCGATGGAACCCCCAGAGCAAAAGGAAGATTCGTCAAGCGTATGCCAGGATGCAGTACAGTGACCTAAGTATGTTCCTTCGACTACGAGATTTGCCTGTGGATGGAAAGAAGAGTGACCTCGTCGATCGACTGACACGATTTGACGCCGAATGCTACGGAGTCTCGGATGAGGAGGAGAGGAGCGAGATAGAGGAGGAATGCTTCATGAGCCGATCGGATAACAAAAGATTGCTCTCCATCAGACCCTCACCAATCAAGCCAGCACTCTCACAAGAGCTATGGATACTCATCATGGACTTTGCAGACGATTGGGAACTGGCGACTACTCTCCGTATCCCGGCGTTGCTGCCTATGCCGTACGAGTGGCGACACGCTACGTCCCTGGATTGGGCGATCTTGTCCGGGAACATACAAAATGTCGCTTCCAATTTCAAGAAGGTGGGAGCAGTCTTTACAAAGTGTGGGCAGAATGTGATGATCCGCTTTGGGTATACGGTTTTGTTGGATTTCTTTTTCAACGAAGCACCAGGCTTTTTTGAGGCTTATTTCCCACGACATACCCTACCTCACTATGCGTCGGCACTTGGTTCCGTTCAAAGTCTAGAGTGGTGGATGAGTTCGCCATTGGAGAAGGTCTACGAGTCGTCTGCGGTCGACTCGGCCTCTCGTGCCGGCCATATGCAAGTCCTGGACTGGTGGAGAAGGAGCAACCTCCCTATGAAATACACGGATAGCGCAATAGAAGCGGCCTCCACTAGGAATCACATTGATGTCCTAGAGTGGTGGAAGAGTTCCGGCTTGCCATTGAAGATTGGCCGCGCTATGGATGTTGCATCCACGGCTGGAAATGTCGCCGTCCTCGAATGGTGGCTGTGCTCCAATCTAGAGCTCAAATACGACCGCGGTGCGATGATTGGTGCGTCAGGCGCTGGCCACTTGGACGTGCTGGACTGGTGGCTGAATTCTGGGCTCAAAGTGATTTGCGACAGAGAAGCACTGATAACAGCCACCAAACACAACCGCGTCGATGTTCTGGAATGGTGGTCTCAGAGCGGGCTCAGTGTCGAGTATGCCATCTGCGATATTGAGGAGGCGCTTGAAGACGCAATGGGGTCCGCACGAGAGGGAAAGGCATGGTGGGAAGGAAAAGGATTGGACTTTGGCGCAAACAATGCAGAATGGATGGAGTCGCGGCGATTGTCCTGACCCCACTTGTACATAGACTTTCATACGTGAGTGCATTGTGACAGAGTCCTCCTTTGCAAGAGAGACTGCAACGAGGCATACAGACCTCCATCGTGACCCATTTCGTGGTGTTTTGGTGTTGGGAATCCTTTCTCGATCTCGTGAAAGGAACCAAGAGAGCCCCCACGACCGAACCAAGAGAGAGCCCAGGACCGAGTGGTCAGACAAACAACCAAGCGACGCATCTGCGACTGTGCCTTCGTTCTACACCAGGATGCACAAGTATGGGGGTGGCTTGCCTTCCAACAATGCTGGTTATGCGCAACAGCCACAGCCACAGCAGCAGCAGCAGCAGCCTCAGCAGCCTCAGCAGCCACCGCAGCAGCTCTACGGACAGCGTCAACCAAAGCCGCGCCCCCAGATAGCGCAACACCCGAGCGGCAGCTACGATTACGGACAGGGAAATTTCATTGGGCAGACGAACTCGCAAGCGCAGCCCCAGCCTCTGTCTCCGCCGCTGCAGCAGCCGCAGGAAGCGGTGGTTCAGCCTGTTGCTGAATACGAGACGCCCGCTGTCCCAACGGTCAAGTCGAAAAGGCAGTACCCTCAGCAGCAGTACGACTTCAATGCTCCGAATGCGCCGGCTTCGAATGGAGCAGATGTCGCGTATGGACACGGTCAGGGGGAGATGTTCATTCCAGCAGGCGGAAGCCAGCCTCAGATGGGCGAATACAATGCACAAGGACTGCAGCAGGGCTACTTCCCAGGGTACGGCGACCAGCAGCAGCAGCAGCAAAATATGAACCAAGTGACAAATCAACTGGGTCAGATGAGCACTGGCCGCACTCCGTCGGCACAAGCGCCCATGCACAACATGTATCAGCTGCAAACTATTGACTTACTCGCAGAAGCGCCGAATATCCTTGAACTAGACAATGCGCCCCCGCGCATCACGCTACCTGAAAACACGTCAGTCACAGGGTCCGAGTTTTCGAATTGCCCGCCAGAGTACATGCGCTCAACCCTCAACGCGGTCCCTGCAAACAATAGTGTGCTGAAAAAATCAAAACTGCCTTTTGCACTGGTGGTTAGGCCCTATATAAGTCTGCGCGATGAAGAAGCCCCGCTTCCACTGGTCGCCGACACCGTGATCTCGAGATGCCGTAGGTGCAGAACGTACATCAACCCCTACGTTACGTTTATTGATGGGGGCCATCGCTGGAAATGCAATATGTGCAGCCTCACCAATGATGTACCCTCTGCCTTTGATTGGGACTCGCAAAATCAACGACAGTTAAACAGATGGGAACGAGTAGAATTGAACTACTCGGTAGTGGAGTTCCTTGCTCCTCAGGAATACATGGTGCGTCCCCCACAGCCTCTCATCTACATATTTCTCCTCGACGTATCAGCTCAGTCGATTGCATCGGGATTGCTGGCCACCGCCGCAAGGACAATTCTGGAATCGCTTGATCGCATTCCCAACAAAGACAACCGCACTCGTGTCGGATTTATCGGGGTGGATAATGCCTTATCCTACTTCAGTATCGCCCCTGGAGAAGAAAGTGAGCCTCGTATGATGGTGGTGAGCGATCTCGAAGAGCCCTTCCTGCCTGTCCCGAGCGATCTTTTGGCCACGTTGAGTGAGTGCAGGACTGGTGTCGAGAACTTGCTAAATCGAATCAATGAGTTCTTTCAAAACAGCTCGACCGGCTCCAATGCGATGGGCCCTGCATTGAAGGCTGCGCACAGGGTGATGTCCTCCATTGGAGGAAAAATCATCTGTTTAATGACGACGCTTCCAAACTTGGGCACTGGGAAACTAGATCTTCGAGAGGATAAGAAGCTCCTTGGCACGCCGAAGGAGTCGAGCCTTTTGCAAACAGCAAACAGCTTTTACAAGTCTTTTGCCGTGGAGTGTTCAAAGAGCCAAATTACGATTGACATGTTCCTCTTTGCCTCTACGTATCAAGATGTTGCGTCACTCGGCAACCTGCCTAGATTCACCGGTGGCCAGACGTACTTCTACCCGGCTTGGTCTGCTCAGCGGCCAGAAGATGCCATCAAGTTTGCACATGAGTTTAGTGAACATCTAAGCATGGAGATAGCCCTGGAAGCTGTGATGAGGATTCGAGCCACGACCGGTCTTCGCATGTCTGGCTTCTACGGAAACTTTTTCAACCGCTCTTCAGATCTTTGCTCTTTCCCTACCTTCCCACGCGACCAAGGGTATGTCGTCGAGGTGGCCATTGATGAGGCTCTCGGAAAGAGCGTGGTGTGTCTACAAACAGCCATACTGCATACCACTTGCAGCGGTGAGCGGCGAATCCGTGTCATGACATTGGCTCTACCGACTACAACCTCCGTATCGGACCTGTACTCTTCCGCGGACCAGTGTGCCATTGCCACGTACTATGCGCACAAGGCGGTGGAAAAGGCGATTTCATCACGTCTTGAGGATGCTCGAGAAATGATACAGTCCAAGATGGTGGAGCTTATATCGACCTACAAAAAGGAACTCACGTCGAGCAACGTTGGCGCAGCAACCCCGCTGCAGTTTGCATTCAATCTGCGTCTGCTTCCTTTACTCTTCCTCTCCTTGATCAAACACGTAAGCAATGCTCGCGACGAAACTAATCATAGGTCGGATTACGAAAGTCCGCACAGATCCCATCGGACCTCAGGTCTGCTGCATTATGTCTGTTGTCGACATTGCCCATGCCGTACCTCATTCAATACATCCATCCCAAATTCTACTCCCTGCACGACATGCCCGACGAGTGCGGTGTGCCTGGTGAGGATGGGATCATTCTGCCCCGACCCATGAACTTGAATTCATCGCGGCTGGAGCGGTATGGACTATATCTGATTGATGATGGGCAAGTTCAGTTCCTTTGGGTGGGCAAGGATGCGGTCCCCGAGCTTCTGCAGGATGTATTTGGGCAGCCCACGCTTGACAGCGTTCGCGTGGGCAAGGCGAGTCTGGAGATGCTCGACAACCCCTTCTCCGAGCGTGTGAATGCCGTCATTGGCAAGTCTCGGGATAAGATGGGCTCCACGAACTTCCCCCACCTCTACATTATTCGCGAAGATGGCGATCCCTCCTTGCGCATATGGGCCTTGACCTCGCTCATCGAGGATCGCACGGATCAAAATGAGAGCTACCACCAGTTCTTGCAAGTCCTGCGACAACGAGTCAATGCCGGTTAATGTACATCCACATCGTTCTAGATCTATCTGCCATTCCAAAAGATCAAATTCGCTTTTCCTTCTTTTCCGTCTCGTAGTCCGGACGAGGGATCTCGACGCCTTGGGTCACGCGGCCGTACGTGATCCCTCCGAGTCGCGACATGGGGCGGAGAATGCTTGGATCAATGAGGTTGCGCGCCTCATTGATGGCATCCTCGCGAACGTGAAAGTAGTGGCCCTGCAGAATGACCATGATGGCCGTCATCTTTCCACTCTGCGGGCTCGTGAATTCCTTGACATCCATCAGCTTGCACTCCACGGCGAATGCGCTCTCCGCCACTCTTGCCGGCGCCACCATCGTGGAAGGCGCTTTGGTCATTCCACTGAGATCCCACTCGTTGACTTCAGGCGGGGCATTGATGCTGGTATAGTTTGCTGCTTCAAGGAAGGAGTCCGAGATGATATTGATGACGCATTCCTTGGTGGCGAGGATATTCGCGCATGTGTCCTTCATGCTGCTCTTTCCGCCCGCGAAGCCAATGCAGAAGACGGGCGGATCGTGGTTGAAGACCTGGGTGTAGGAGAATGGCGCAAGGTTCTGCTGGCCATCGGCAGCTATGGACGAGACAAACCCAATGGGTCGTGGCACGATGCCGGATATCAGTACTGTCATTAGCACGCACCTCTCATGCGGGGTGTTACGTTTGTAGTTGTCGACGGCGGCGCGCCCGGGTTCATAAGGGTCGATGCCGACTGTCTTGTGCTGCTTCCAGCTCTCGTCGTTCGCTCCGGATCGCGGCGTCCAGTCCGGATTAGGGACTTGGGTCAGGTGGAAGTCTGCACTCTTGTCCCAGCGGTCGCGCGAGCCTTCGACCGTCTTGAAGTCGGGATGCGGATTGCGAACGATGTGTCTGTCGGTCATGGTCTGATCCTACTCACTCCAGTCAGTCGCTCTTGTTCCACGCACTGATGTCTCATCAGAGACCGTAGAGTAGCTAGCTCGAGTCTTGCTTTCATGTGAAAATGTTCCTACTGCCCACGCTGAGTGCGCAGTCAACACCATTGCATGGATCGCGAGGGCGCTGCTCAGTGATGGATACGCGGGTCGTAGACCACAATACGCGGGTCAGGGAGGGCAGCAGGGCGCGGGGACGGCCGCAGAAGACGAAGAGCGAGAGCAAGTCCCTGGACGAGGAGAGCGTGGGCATGTTCCACGTCTTCAAAGCAGTCGATGCAGCGAGTGTGAAGGAAGCACAGGCAAAGAGGAAGAAGGAGGATGTCACGTCCGAGGAGGACGAGGGGGAGGACTCGCAGCCGCCTGCAAAAGCGGCCAAGACACCTGACGGGGGCAAACATCGCGGACTACTGCCTGGTGACGAGCAGCTGCCCTTGTACGGCGTGGAGGAGGGCACCGCCCGCGGCCCCTTCTCTGCCGACGAGCTCAAGATCGTGCAGGAGGCGGTGGAGGAGCTGAGTGTCGAGCTAGGCATTGACCGCGCCGAGTTCAACCGCCGGCTGTGGTCCAAGTCGCGCACCTTCATCGGAAGCGTCTACACGCTCATTCGGCAGCGCCTGCCGTGGCGTACGGCACAGAGCATCCGGCAACACGTCAAGCGGCAGTACAACCCCTTTGAGCAGCGCGGGCAGTGGACGGCGGGCGAGGACGCGCAGCTGAAGGAGCTCTACAAGCTGGCGCCCGGGCAGTGGCGGTCCATTGGCGATGCGCTGGGGCGGATGGGCGAGGACTGTCGCGACCGCTGGCGCAACTACCTGGTCGGCGCGGAGGCGCGGCGCAGTGCAAAGTGGGACGCGAGCGAGGACGAGGCGCTGCGCAGGGTGGTGCGCGAGATGCTGGCCAAGGAGGGCAGCATCAACTGGACGCTTGTGAGCGAGCGCCTGCATGGCGTGCGCAGCCGGGTGCAGTGTCGCAACCACTACGCCGCGCTCTCCAAGTCGCTACATGTATGATATTCGAATGCGCGTTGGTGTAGACCGGTGATTGATGCTGCGTCCGACCGTCGCCCAGCTCCAGCAGGAATTGGCCGAGGGCGCGCGCGTCAGTGTGCATGGCTGGGTGCGGACGGTGCGCAGGCTCAAGCGGGTGGCGTTTGTGAGCCTGGCGGATGGCACGAGCAGGGAGCCGGTGCAGGCGGTGCTCTCCACCACCCAGGCAAAGACGTAAGTGTGTGCATGGAACGCGGAATCTCATGCAAGAGCCTGGCGACGGGGACGTGCGTGCGCGTAGACGGGACTTGGCGGGGCTCTCCCGGCCGCGAGCAGGCGGCCGAGCTGGCGGCAGACAGGGTCAGCGTGCTCGGTGCGTGTGCATCCGAGTACGCGGTGCAGAAGAAGTACCATACGCCAGAGTTCCTGCGTACCATCCCGCACCTGCGCATTGCCTCTCGAGGAATGCCGAGGGTGCTTCAATTGCGCTCGCAGCTGACGCGACTCGTGCAGGAGTTCTTCACACAGGAGGAGTTTTGCCAGGTGCAGGCGCCGGTCATTACTCCGTCGGACTGCGAGGGCGCCGGGGAGGCGTTTGGTGTGACTTCGACGCAAGAGGGAGCCAGCTCAAAGGAGCTCTTCTTTGGAAGACCTGCATACCTCACCGTGTCTACGCAGCTGCACCTTGAGGCGCTGGCCCAGGGAGTGGCAAGGGTATGGACCATGTCCCCAGCCTTTCGCGCAGAGAAGTCGCAAACAAATAGACACCTGGCGGAGTTCACCATGGTCGAGGCGGAAGCGGCGTTTGTGGAGGATGTGGAGGAACTCATGGACCTTGTAGAGAGACTTGTTCGCTACGTTCTCTCTAAAGCAGACCTTCCGCTCGCTCACATCTCTGAACATAGATGGCCGCGTGTCTCCTACACCGACGCAGTCGACATGCTTGCTGCAGAGCCAGCCTGGACGCAGCCAGTCGTGTGGGGAAAGGCGTTAGCAAGCGAGCATGAACAGTGGCTGTGTAAGAGATTCAATGGACCCGTGTTCATCTTCAACTACCCGCGCGCCTGCAAGCCTTTCTACATGAAATCAAATGACAACGCGCCGGAAAGAGAAACCGTGGCGTGTTTTGATTTCCTGGCCGACGGCCTGGAACTGGCAGGAGGCTCGCTTCGTGAGCATCGCCATGAGCAACTCTGCGCATCGCTAGAGGCACATGGAATACAGCAGCTGGGATGGTATGTTGATCTTCGACGCTTTGGATGTCCGCCCCATGGTGGGTTTGGACTCGGATTCGACCGACTGGTGCAGTGGCTTGTGGGGGGGCATATCAAGGATGTGGTTCCGTTTCCACGCTCACACAACTCGCTTTCACTGTGAGGCCTGGGGCTGAGGATACGAATGCGACTTGTTCGCTACACACCGTGTCGAGCCACACATCCGGGGGAGCGTAAGGAGAGGATGTAGGCCATCTACTCGTCCACATGATAGAAGGAGTGGGCAAAGTCAGACGCCGGGATAAGCATTTGCATTTCGTACTTTACATACATCGGGGATTATATCGGTCAGAAATCCTTTTCACCACCGCCTCGTCGCATGTACCGCGCACAAGGGATATTTATGAGGTGTTGGATCTGCCATTCGTATTCGTGAGAGTAAAGCAAACCTTGGACTAAAATTCTAGGTCCAATGGCCTCTCTATCTTGGACTAGGCAAAGTCGAAGTGCTAGGCAGAATTCGCAGTGTGGAGTCGGGAAGGTATCCCCAAGAATAACGGAAAGCAAAGACAAGTCGCACCAAGGCCCTTAGCCATAGGCAAAATAATAGATAGTGTTGCAATGAAAGCCAGCCCTGAAAAGGGTTCTTACTGTGCCGCTCATGGGAGGAGAGAAGGCGTGCGGGCCGTTGGTGGGGAGCAGGCCTCTGATTGGTCCGGCAGTCGCTATAGCCCCACTCTCGCCGACGTCCACGCCGCAAGTCTACAGAAGCTTTAATTCCGGTGCCGTCTACAAGCATTGAAGTACATATGTATGAGGGAAATTCTACCATGCTTTGCTATAGACTTTCCCTTTATTGCCCGCATTCTTTGCATCAAAATCGAATCGATCTGGCAAATTCAGTCCATTCTCTATATGATGCTTCAACACTTTCACAGACTGTCCGTCTCGGAAGAGCCATGGATCCCCCGTCTCAAGCTGCCATTTCTCAGTGGCCTCCCGAAACTCAGCCACCAATTTCACATAAGCTGGATCCGAAGCCAAATTTTTTACTTCCTGAGGGTCTTCCCACATGTCGTAGAGCTCCTCGGGCTGGCGATTGATGTAGCTGGTGAGCGGCCGCTTTCCGAGTATCACTGGTTCCTGATTACGCAGGCCTTCCCAGGAGAACGCTGCATACAAGTCCCCGGCAAAAGGAAAGTCGAGCTTCCACTGTATATTGCGATGATATTTGTACCTTTCGGTGCGCAGGAAGCGTGTCGGATAGTACGATGTGACTTCATGAAAGGTATGAGATCCAAACACACGTCGCCAATCCTGATGAAGTTTTGTTTCCCCGAGCACAGGCAGGATGGAGCGGCCTTTGCGAATCCCTTTGACGGAACCTTGCCCAGCCCAGTCCAGAAAAGTTGGAAGAATATCCGTAAAACATACCAGGTTGGGATTCAAGATCCCAGATGCACCTCCCGGCCGCCTTACAATCATTGGCAGGCGCACTCCGGCGTCATAGAGCGTCGTCTTGCTATTTATGAACGGCGGACCATTGTCGCTGACAAACATGACGAGCGTATCGTCTGCCATTCCAGACCGTTCCAATTTGGCCAGAACCATGCCAATGCCCTGGTCGAGTCGGTTGACGGCACGATAGTATTCTGAGAGTTCTTGGCGAACTTCAGGCAGGTCGCTGATGAAGGAGGGTACTGGAACTTTGGCCGGGTCGTACGTCTTATCGTGCACACTGCGATACTCCTCGTCGTTCCCAAACCCACCGCGCGTAGAATCCCGGTGAGGGTCAATGTATCCAACGGTAACAAAGAAAGGTCGATCTTCCTCCTTTGCACGATTGAAGATGGCTTCGGCCTTATCCGCAGACCATGCAACATCTCTGGCCGTGCTCTCCTCTCGTACCTCCCATGGATAGACGGGCACAGGGCCGACATGTATCTTCCCTACAATGCCGGTGAGGTAGCCGTATTTATTTAGCAGCTTCGGCGCAGATTCGATATGGTCCCATGTCTGAAAGTAGTGGCATCCATTCCATCCATATCCACAATCCAAACTGGCCACTTTCGTGTGCATGGAGTCCGGTGTAGATGATTGAGCGACTTACACTGCAAGAGGCTGAGCTTGTGAATGCATGGTCAAAAAGGGTTCCTTCTTTCGCTAGCTTGTCTATATTGGGTGTTTGCACGGCGCGTTCCCCATAACAGCCAATGTTGCGGCCAAGATCATCAGCAATGAGCAAAAGGATGTTGCGAGGCATTGTGGGCGTTGGTGGTGGAGGAGCAGGGCGCTGGCGGAGAAGAACGTGGGGTCCGAGCGACATCCGGGGTGCGCCGGTGGGATGGAGGCAGTGATATCAAAGAAGGGAGGGCACCATCAGCCAGCAGCATGGCCCCTTCCAAACCCAACATCCTGTTTCTGCTGGCAGATGACATGGGTGCATGGGCCCTCGGGTGCGGTGGAATCATGAAGTGCATACCCCCAATCTCGACAAACTAATGCAGCGAGGGACAATGCTCGAGAATTTCTTTTGCGCCTCGCCGGTGTGCTTTCCTGCTCGCGCCTCTATACTCATAGGCCGGTTTCATCCCTGCATAGTATGGTGTGCACGATTGGGTCCAGCTTGGGAATATCAATATCAACGAGCTGAACGAGCCGATGCATTCAAATCCACAGCTCCAGCAGGAGACATTCGATAACTTAAAGGTCGCCGCCGGCTTTGCTGAAATTGCCGGGTGTAAATACGTATGTTTTGGATGGGTCGGATGTAAATGAGTGGAATCAAGCGATTGGTGTGAAAGCTGTAAAGACCGCAAAAGCCTTCCAAGCCGTGGAGAACCTTCCCCACCAACAGGTGCGCATCATGATGCAATGCTTTTGCTTTCCCCGACGACTCCCTCGTCTTCAGCGAAACGCCACTTCGCTTGCGATATCTGTATCGATGAGGACGGTGGCCATTCCATGTGTCTTAATGAGAAGCTTTGGTACGAATAACTCAATAGTCGTCGCCACCGAGTGTTGCTGAAGAGTCGCGAAAAGAAAGCCGCATTCGAAGCATGGAAACAGCTACAAATTTTTCGAGGTATGCACCTGAATTCTATCAAGGTAATTGGATGTCGCATAGAAGCGCTGCCAATATTTTTTTATTGAGGCGTCACAATATAATATTTAATTGGGCTTTTTGAGAAAATGATTGTGGCTTAGAGAACAGGGACATCAAAATTTTCCCGATAAAGAACGATAAGCCTTTATTTATTTTCCACCTAATAAATGAATCCGTACTTGATGCAATTCACTTCGGAAAGGATACATATGAGAACAGCTGTCAACACAGTTGGGAAAGGGGGCAATGTCCTCCAAGTACTGCTCGGATATTATTCTAGCGGTGCAGTCTCTATTATGGGTGATCAGAGCAACATTTTATGCCGCGTACGTTCGCCTTACGTCCCTAAACGTCACGATTGGGATGCGCAGGTC
>JAABUO010002965.1_pt1 | contig 20396 bp, 20 predicted proteins | sample 5559291 | NCBI WGS metagenome assembly JAABUO01 (sample SAMN10711878, study PRJNA513372) | rock metagenome | isolation source: Antarctica rocks | place: Antarctica: Victoria Land, Finger Mt sud
CGCGCTGGTGCACGGCCTCGTGCCCGGGGCGCCCGCGGTCGAGGTCACCTACGCCGACATCGACGTGCTCAACGGCCTCGCCGCGGACCGGGCGTTGGACATCGTCAAGGTGAGCTACGGGGCGTTGCCCGGCCTGCTGGGGGAGTACGCGTTGCTCCCCTCCGGCGGTGCGCTCGGCCGGGGGTGCGGGCCGTTGGTGCTGACCCGACCCGAGCGCGCCGGCCTCGACCTCGGCACCGCGCGGCTCGCCGTACCCGGTCTGCGCACGACCGCCTACCTGCTGGCCCGGTTGTGGGCGCCGGCCGTCGGCGAGGTCGTCGTGCTGCCCTTCGAGCAGATCATGCCCGCGGTCCGCGCCGGCCGCGTCGATGCCGGCCTGGTCATCCACGAGTCGCGCTTCACCTACCCCTCCTACGGGCTGGTGGCCGAGGTCGACCTCGGCGACTGGTGGGAGCGCGACACCGGCCTGGCCATCCCGCTCGGCGCCATCCTCGCCCGCCGGTCGCTCGACCTCGACCCGATCGGCGCCGCCGTCCGCGCGAGCGTCGAGCACGCCTGGGCGCACCCCGACGACCCCGGCCTGGCGGCCTACCTGCGGGCGCATGCCCAGGAGATGGACCCCGACGTCCAGCGCCAGCACGTCGAGCTCTACGTCAACGGCTTCACCGCCGACCTCGGTACGGACGGCTACGCCGCCATCGACGGCCTGCTCACCCGTGCCGCTGCCGCCGGCCTGGTCGAGCCGGTGGCGCCCGCCGCCCTCACCCCGACGGCCCCCTGAGCGTCGCTCAGCCGCGAGGCAGCACGTCCCGCAGGTCGACCGCGAAGGCCGGCTCGGTACGGGAGCGCAGGACGCCCTCGTACTCGGTGACCACGCCGTACCCCCCCGCGGTCACAGCACGGTGCACGTGCCCGACCCGCGCGGCGATGTCGACGACCCAGTACTCCGCGACCCCGGCCGCCGCGTAGACCGCCGCCTTGACGTCGAGGTCGGTCCGCAGCGTGGACACCGACACCTCGACGACGAGGAGGGCCGTACGAGGGTGCTGATGGTCGTAGTCGCCGTCGGGCACCACAGCGACGTCGGGCTCCGGCTCCGAGCCGGGAGGCACTGCCAGGGGTGACTGTGCGCGCACCCGCCACCCCGCGGGGAGCTGCGCCCGCAGCAGGTCGGCGACCTTGTCGACGGTGGAGGCGTGCTCGGGGCTGATCGGCGGCACCGAGACCAGCTCCCCCTCCAGCAGCTCCACCCGCTCACCGTCGAGCTGACCGGCGGCGACGAGGAAGTCGTACTGCTCCAACGACAAGCCGCGCACCGTCTCCGGCACGAGCCGGATCACCGCCGAGACCACCTCGCCGAGGCTAGGGCCAGCGCACCTCGTCGACCACGGTCGCCGCCTCGACGTCGAGCAGGTCGCTGCGGCCCGTGTCGACCAGCGCGCCGTCGCGCAGCTGCCACAGCCGCACGCTGCGCTCCTGCGGGTCCGCGACGACGAGCTCCTGCACCCCGCGGGCGGCGTAGAAGCCGAGCTTGGCGAAGGTCTCGTCGTCCGGGCTGAGCACCTCGACGACGATCACGGCGGTACGCGCGTACAGCGTCCCAGGCGGCTCGGCGAAGGCGCCTGCATCGGGTACGCGGAAGTCGTCGGGTTGCCCGAGGTCGAAGGCACCGGACCACCAGAGCCCCGCGGCCCGAGCCCGCATGCCCAGCACGACCGCCAGCTGCGCCTCGACCAGCCCGTGCCGGGTGTGGGCGTGCGGCGCCAGGTGGTGCTCCCCCTCCCAGACCTCGTCGTGCCCGTCGAGGCCGAGGCGGCGGCGCTCCTCGATCAGCTCCTCGAGCACGCGAGGGCGCTCACCCAGCACCACGGTCCGCACCCCGCCAGTGTCAGGCGCGCGCCATCGCGCCGCAAGCTGCGGCAACGCGGTCAGCCCACCTCGTCGACGACCTCGCGCAGCGTGCCGAGACGCCGGTCCGCCCGGCCGACGATGCGCGCCAACCAACCGCGGGCGTCGTCGAGGTCGGGCTTGCCGTACCGCACGAGCTCCTCGATGTCGGCCCAATCCTTCCTGCGGTCGAAGAGCGCCTTGAAGACGAGCAGGTCGGTCGCCGAGAGGATCGGCACGGTGACGCCGAGCATCGGCACCAGCTCGGTGCGCCCGACCGCGACCGCATGCAGCTCGTGCTGCGGGAAGAACAGGTCGAGCGGGATCGGCGGCCCTGCGCCCTGCGCCGGCCAGCGCAGCCGCACCTGACCGTCGCGCCGCACGGCGGCGACGTCCTCCGGCGACCACGGCACGTCGGCGGGCAGCAAACGGAAGAGGCGCTCGGGGTCGGCCGGGTCGGCGCTGACGTTGAGGTCGATGTCGGTCGTAGCCCGCGCCTGGCGCACGTGGTAGGCCAGCGCCAGGGCGCCGCCGATGGCGTGCGGGACGTCGGCACGGTCCAGCCGGCGGTGCACCTCGACCGCCCGCTCGAGCACGATGAGCGGCGAGGGCTGGGTCACCGTGCCGTCAGGCACCGGAAGGACGGGTACGCCAACGGCCCGGCGTCCCGCCGGGGCAGCGCCATCGCGAGGGCGGCGACCTGCTCGAGCTGCGCGGCCGAGGAGCGACCGCGCTCGACGCTGCTGGTGACCTCGAGCGAGGCACCGCACGCCGCCAGCAGCCGCAGCAGGGCGTCGCCGCCAGGCGTGCGCCGACCGTTCTCGTACGCGCTGATCAAGGTGCTGGCGATGCCGCTGCGGGCCGCCAGCTGCCGCTGCGACAGGCCGGCGCCGGCGCGGGCCTCCCGCAGCAGCCCAGCCGACCGACCCACCCCGTCAGCGTACGTGGGGTTGACGGATCGCGCTACCACCAGCCGCACCAGCGCTTGCGCCCGACGCGGGGAAGCGCTACTGCATCACCGGGAGGCGGGCACGACGACGAGGAGGCAGGTCGTCGTACCGGCCCGAGGCCGCCGACCTGCTGACCGAGCGCGCGCTGGCCTTCCTCGCCCGATGCGGCTCACGCTGAGGGCCTCACAGGTCCTCGGGTCCCATCGTCCGGACCAGTCGGGCCGCCCCGCGCGCCAGGCGCCGATCGATGGTGAGCAAGGGCAGATCCTCGGCCGCGGCAAGGGCGACGTACTCCGCGTCGTAGGTCTTCGCCCACCCCAGCCGGTCGCCGACGTCCCACGCCCGGGCGCTGAGCTGGACGTCTCGGCTGAGGCTGACAGGGGCGGTCAGGAGACGGTCGCGAGCGGTCCGAGCCAGGTCGGGACTGATCCGCTCATGCCACTGCGCCTCGTGCAGCACCGAGAGGACCTCGAAGCGCAGCAACACCGGCGCCGTCAGCTCGTGGTCGGCCAGCAACCCGAACCCTGCCTCGGCGAGGCACACCTGGACGGTGACGCTGGCGTCGACGACGAGGCGCACGTCAGTGCCCGGATCGACTCCGGCGCACCAACGCGACGACGTCGGGCATCGGCTCCCCCGTCGCCGTCCGCTGCCACGCATCGGGCAGGCCGACGTCCTGCGACGACGGCAGGTCGCGCTCGTCCACCATGTGCAGCAGGCCCACCTTGCTCGCCGGCAGCCGTCCGGAACGGATCCAGCGGCGGATCGTCTCTGGGTCTCGGTGCAACCGGGCCGCCACCTCGAGCACGCTGAGCACCACAGTAGCGTACTACTACCTCTCGTCGGCCGCGCCGCCAGCACGACGCGTCGATCAACGGCCGCCACTCCACGCGCTGGATCAGGCGGCGCCGCGCGGGCTTGTCTTGACTGGTTCCAGACACAGCGGCACCCTCGACGCGTGCCAACGGCGTCGGACCTCGAGCGCTCGCTGCGCGAGGTGGACCTGCGGGTGACGCGCCCGCGGCTGGCCCTGCTGGCCGCGGTGCACGAGCACCCGCACGCCGACACCGAGTCCCTCATCCGGGTGGTGCGCGACGGTCTCGCCGACGTGTCCCACCAGGCTGTGTACGACGGGCTGCGCGCGCTGACCGCCGCGGGTCTCGTCCGCCGGATCGAGCCGTCGGGGTCGGTGGCGCGGTACGAGGCCCGGGTGGGCGACAACCATCACCACGTCGTGTGCCGCTCCTGCGGCGCCATCGCCGACGTCGACTGCGCCGTCGACGCCACGCCCTGCCTGACCGCGTCCGAGGACCACGGCTTCGTCATCGACGAGGCCGAGGTCACCTACTGGGGCACCTGCCCCGCCTGCTCGCCTCCACCAACATCATAATACAGACGCTCCGAGAGGACCACCATGACCGAGCACAACACCCACGACGCCGTCGTCGGGGACATGCAGTCGGCCGAGAGCGAGGCGGCCTGCCCCGTCGTCTCCGTCGGGCCCCGCAACCACCCGACCGAGGGCGCCGGCAACCGCGACTGGTGGCCCAACCAGCTCAACCTCTCGATCTTGCGCAAGCACCCGGTCGTCGCCAACCCGATGGGCGCCGACTTCGATTACGTCGCGGCTTTCGCCACCCTGGACCTCGACGCCCTGACCGCTGACGTCGACGCGCTCATGACCACCCACCACGACTGGTGGCCGGCCGACTTCGGGCACTACGGCCCCTTCTTCATCCGCATGGCGTGGCACAGCGCCGGCACCTACCGGGTGAGCGACGGCCGCGGCGGCGCGGGTGCGGGCATGCAGCGCTTCGCCCCGCTCAACAGCTGGCCGGACAACGCCAACCTCGACAAGGCACGCCGGCTGCTGTGGCCGATCAAGCAGAAGTACGGCGCGCAGGTCTCCTGGGCCGACCTCATCGTCTTCACCGGCAACCGGGCGCTGGAGACCATGGGGTTGAAGACCTTCGGCTTCGCCGGCGGGCGCGCCGACGTCTGGGAGCCGGACGAGGACGTCTACTGGGGCCCGGAGCACACCTGGCTCGGCGACGACCGCTACACCGGTGACCGCGAGCTCGAGCCTCCGCTGGCGGCCGTCCAGATGGGGCTGATCTACGTCAACCCGGAGGGCCCCAACGGCGTCGCCGACCCGCTCGGCTCCGCCCGCGACATCCGCGAGACCTTCGGCCGGATGGCGATGGACGACGAGGAGACCGTCGCCCTCATCGCCGGCGGCCACACCTTCGGCAAGACCCACGGCGCGGCCGACCCCAACGTTCACATCGGCCCGGAGCCCGAGGGCGCACCCCTCGAGCAGCAGGGCCTCGGCTGGCGCAACAGCTTCGGTACGGGCCACGGCCGCGACACCATCACCAGCGGCATCGAGGTGACCTGGACGGCCACCCCGACGCGGTGGTCCAACAGCTACTTCGAGAACCTCTTCGGCTACGAGTGGGAGCTCACCAAGAGCCCGGCCGGCGCCAACCAGTGGCAGCCCAAGGCTGGCGGCGGCGCCGGCACGGTGCCCGACCCCGAGGACGGCTCGCTCGTACGCCCCCCGACGATGCTGACGACCGACCTCGCCCTACGGGTCGACCCCGCCTACGAGCAGATCTCCCGGCGCTTCCTCGCGCACCCGGAGCAGTTCGCCGACGCCTTCGCCCGCGCCTGGTTCAAGCTGACCCACCGGGACATGGGCCCGATCGAGCGCTACCTCGGCCCGCTCGTACCGACCGAGGAGCTCATCTGGCAGGACCGCGTCCCGGCGGTCGACCACGAGCTGGTCGACGCGGAGGACGTGGCCGCGCTCAAGGCGCAGATCCTCGGTACGGGGCTGTCCGTCGCCCAGCTCGTCTCCACCGCCTGGGCGTCGGCGGCGAGCTTCCGCGGCAGCGACAAGCGCGGCGGGGCCAACGGCGCTCGCCTGCGCCTGATGCCACAGAGCAGCTGGGAGGTCAACCAGCCCGACGCGCTGCCGGCCGTCCTGCGCGCCCTCGAGGGGGTGCAGGAGGCCTTCAACAGCGGTCAGCCGGGTGGCAAGCGGGTCTCGCTCGCCGACCTGATCGTGCTCGGCGGCTGCGCTGCGGTCGAGAAGGCGGCCGCCGACGCCGGTCACGCCGTCCCGGTGCCCTTCACGCCGGGCCGTACCGACGCCTCGCAGGAGCAGACCGACGAGGTGTCCTTCGCCCCGCTCGAGCCGGCCGCGGACGGCTTCCGCAACTACTCCGGCAAGGGCCACCTCCTGCCGGGCGAGTTCATGTTGGTCGAGCGGGCCAACCTGCTGACGCTGAGCGCGCCGGAGATGACCGTGCTCGTCGGCGGCCTGCGGGTCCTGGGCGCCAACCACGCGGGCTCCCCGCTGGGCGTCCTGACCAGCCGGCCCGGTCTGCTGACCAACGACTTCTTCGTCAACCTGCTGTCGATGGACACGACCTGGCGCCCGACCGAGTCCGACCCCGACACCTTCGAGGCGCGCAACGCCGCCGGCGAGGTCGTCTGGATCGGCACGCGCGTCGACCTCGTCTTCGGCTCGAGCTCCGAGCTGCGCGCGATCGCCGAGGTCTACGGGAGTGCAGACGGGCAGGGCAAGCTCGTCCGTGACTTCGTCGCGGCCTGGGCCAAGGTGATGGACCTCGACCGGTACGACGTCGCGGCCTGACCCTCGCCGCCGCGTCGGGTGATCCACGCCCCGTGCTCCACGGCCCGTGATCCACACCCGGTGATCCACATTCGGTGATCCACACAGTGGTGGCCGCGTCGCGGCGACACGCCCGCGTGTCGCCCCCGTACCGGCCGCACTGTGTGGATCACCCGAGGGCCGCGGTCAGGTCACCGCGAGCCGCACGGGCTCCGTCAGGCGTCGAGCTCCTTGGCGACCGCGCGGACCAGGTCGGCGACCTTGCGGGAGCGGGTGCGGTCGGGGTAGCGGCCGTCGGCGAGGTCGACGAGCACACCGCCCTCGAGCACCTTGACCATGTCCTCGATCATCGAGTGCAGCTGCTCGGGCGGGCGGCGCTTGGCGGCGGCCACGCTGGGCGTCGGCTCGAGCCGGCGCAGCGACAGGACCTGCGCGCCGCGCTTGCCCTCGACGACGCCGAACTCCACCCGCTCGCCACCCTCGAGCGTCGCGACGCCGCCGGGCAGCGCCGACTTCGGGACGAAGACGTCGCCGCCCTCGTCGCTGGACACGAAGCCGAAGCCTTTTGCCTCGTCGTAGAACTTCACTCGCCCGGTGGGCACAGGACACCTCTGATCGACAGGTACGTGGGTGGTGCAGGACGCCGAAGACCGGCCGGGGCCTGGTCGCGCTCGGTGCCCAGCGTAGGTCGCGGCCGGCGGCCTGCCCGACCAGCCGCGACGGGCGCGAGGCCCGCTCGTACGCTGGACGGCGTGGCCTCGCACCGCCGCGACAGCGGCACGTCCCGGGGTGGCCTGCTGGTCAGGGTCGGCGTGGTGCTCTTCGCGGTCGGCTTCGTCTGCATCGCCTTCGACGTGCTACCGCACCCGCTGTCGACCGAGGACCGGCCGCTGCCGCTGAACCTGCTGACCTACCTCACCAGCCTCGGCCTGGGGCTCGCGCTGGTAGGCCTCGTGCTGTCGATCCGGGCCGGCCACCGCGCGGCTGTGCGCGCAGCCGCCGAGGACGACGGCTAGTGCAGCTGGTCCGCAACCAGCTCGCGGCCACCATCGAGCCGGTGGCTGCGCCGCTGCCACCGGGCCTGGCTGCGGTCGGCGTGACGGCGGTCGACGGCGAGCTGCGGCTCACGCCCGGCGGGGTGACCGAGCTGCGCCTCACCGACGAGCGCACGGGTGCGGTCGTGGTATGGGCCCTGCAGCTCGCCGAGCGGCTCGTCCCCGCCGCGCTGGCGCTCGGCCTCGGCCCGCCGGTCCAGCTCTCGGTCACCCTCGACGACGAGGGCGCGAGGCTGCGGCTCTACCTGCTCCGCGGGGAGGCGGACGACCTGCGCGGCCACGTCGAGGAGTCACCGCTGCCGGTGCTGGTCGTCACGAGCTCGCGCCGGCCGCGGCCGGCGAGGGCCGCCCGTCCAGCGCCTCGTTCATCGACCCCGAGCGGAAACCCCGCGGGTCCAGCTCGACCGCGCTGAAGCCCTCGACCGCACCGAGGTGCGGTGCCACCTGGGCCAGCAGCGGGGCGTCGACCTCGACCCTGGCCGTCTCGCCGAGGTCGCGCACCCGCAGGTCGCGCACCGGCACACCTGCCGCGACGAGCGCCGCGCGCAGGTCGGCCTCGGCGCGCTCCACCCGGGCCAGCCGCTGCGCTGTGATGCGCACGCCGTACGCCACCCGGCTGGACAGGCAGGCCGCCTGGGGCTTGTCCCAGGTGAGCAGGCCGAGCTCCCGGGAGAGGCCGCGGACCTGCGGCTTGGTCAGCCCCGCGTCGGCGAGGGGGGTCACTGCGCCCCGGCCGGCCGCCGCGGCGATGCCGGGCCGGAAGCCCGCGCGCAGGTCGTCGGCGTTGGTGCCGGTCGCGACCGCGGCCAGCCCGAGGCGCTGCGCGAGCGGGCCGAGCGCGTCGAGCAGGGCGCTCTTGCAGAAGGCGCACCGGTCCCCAGCGTTGGCCCGGTAACCCTCGCTCGCCATCTCCGCCGTACGCGCCTCGTGCCAGTGCACGCCCAGCGAGACCGCGAGCGCGCGCGCGGCAGCGAGCTCGTCGGCCGGCAGCGACGCCGACACCGCCGTCGCCGCCTGCACCCGGTCGGGCCCGAGCTCCGCGAGCGCGACGGCGAGGAGGTAGGCGGAGTCCGCGCCGCCGCTGAAGGCGACCAGCACGCTGCCCAGCTCGCGCAGCCGGCGCCCGAGGAGCTCACGGCCGAGCCAGTCGGGGAAGCCGGTCAGGCCGGGCAGCAGCACGTCGCAGCCGACCGGCGCTTGCCCACCGGTGCCGACGCCGACGGAGGTGCACCCGGCGGCGCGGGCCGCGAGCACGTCGTCCGGGTGGTCGCCGACGTAGGCGAGCGCCTCCGCGGCCACCAGCGCCGGGGTCTTCTGCTGCCCCCACACGCCACCCACCACGTCATCGACCTCCAGACCGGCGGCGGCCAGACAGGCGCGGGCCAGGTCGGCGCCCTTGGCGGTCACCACCAGCGAGCGCCCACCGGCACGGCGCACGGCGGCCAGCGCCTCCGCCGCCCCAGGCAGGGCGACCACATCGTGGGGGCTGAGCAGCGTGGTGGACGCGACGCCGGGCGAGGGATCGAGCAGCGTGAGGTCGAGCTCGAAGCCGATCGTGACGCCCACAACACGCACGCTAACCGGGCAGGAACCCAGCTCGCCGCGGCGAAGTCCCCACCGCAACGTCCACGCTGGAGGAGAACGCATGCGCGCACCACACCGCCTGGCCGCCGGATCGGTCGCCATCGCGACGGCGGCCGTCGCCGCTGCCGCCCTCGCCCCGCCCGCGGTAGCCGCGACCGCGTCCGCGGTCACCACCGAGCGGCTCACCGCCGACGTCGCGCCGGGCCTCGCCTCCGCCACCGACCTCGGCGCCACCGACACCGCCAAGCGGATCAACGTGACGCTCGGGCTGAGCCGCCCGGACCCGGCCGGCGAGGCCGCCTTCACCCGCGCGCTCTACGACCCGGCCAGCGCGTCCTACCACCACTTCCTCACGCCGAGCACCTTTGCCGCGAGCTTCGGCGTCGACCCGGCGAAGTACGCCACCGCGCTCGACTTCGCCACCGCCCACGGCCTGACGCTGGCCTCCGCGACCCCGGCCAGGGACACGCTCGTGCTCACCGGCACGGTGGCCCAGGCGGAGGCGACCTTCGGCGTGGCGTTGCACGACTACCGGTCGTCGCTGAGCAGCCCGTACCTCGCCAAGAGCTTCACCTCCAACACGACCGGCCCGCTCGTCCCCGCCGGCATCGGCATCATCGGGGTGCTGGGGCTGAGCGACGAGCGCGTGGCCAAGTTCGACACCACCAAAGGCACGCTGCGCCCGGCGCAGGACAGCTGCATCAACGCCGTCTGCACCGGCCTGACCAAGCCGCAGGACCTGTGGGCGACCTACGACCAGCCCAGCGCCAACGTGGGCCAGGGCTCGCAGCTGGCGATCTTCGGCGAGGGGCAGACCGACGACATCATCAGTGACCTGCGTGGCTTCGAGGCGGAGAACGGCCTGCGCCGCATCCCGGTCACCGTCGTGCACAGCGAGCCCGGCGACTACTCCGACGACGCGGGCGCCGAGGAGTGGAACATCGACACCCAGTCCTCGACCGGCATGGCGCCGCTCGCCGACCGTGAGGTCCTCTACTTCGGCACCGCGCTCACCGACGCCAGCGTGCTGAGCGTCTTCAACAGCTGGGCCAATGACGCCACCGGCCCCAAGCAGGCCTCGGCCTCCTACGGCGAGTGCGAGGAGATCCCCGACGGCGGTACGGGTGCCGCCAGCGCCGTCTCCGCGGGCGCCGCGTACACGCTGATGAGCGAGCAGACGCTCGCCGCCGCGGTCAGCCTGGGCAAGACGCTCTTCTCCTCCAGCGGCGACACCGGCGCCGGCTGCCCTGTCCTCCCGACGAGCACCAACGGCGCTGCACCGCAGGGTGTCCCGCAGCCCAACTACCCGGCCGACAGCCCCGACGCCGTCTCGGTCGGCGGCACCGTGCTCTACACGACCGGGGCCAAGCCCGACGTCCGCAGCACGGAGTACAGCTGGAACTACACCGGCGGCGGTACGAGCTTCATCTTCCCGAAGCCGTCTTACCAGAACGCGGTCGGCACGACCATCTACGGGCAGTGCGTGGGCGCACCCGGCGGCGCCGCGGCATCCCCCGGCACCCCGTGCCGCGGCGTCCCTGACATCGCGATGCAGTCCGGCGACATCGCCACCAACGGCTACGCGATCACGGTCAAGGGCGCCAACGACCAGTCCGGCGGCGGCACCAGCCTCTCCTCGCCGTTGATGCTCGGCATCTGGACGCGCATCCAGGCCGCCTCGGGCGACACCAGCGGCTTCGCCAACCCCGCGCTCTACGCGGTCGGCACCGACGCCGCCAAGGACCCTGGCGCCTTCTTCGACATCGGCGGCATCAGCAACACCCAGCCGGGCACGACCCAGGTCAACAACAACTTCGGGGTGTACTCCAACCTGCCCCGCAGCGCGGTCGACCCCTCGGGCTGGGACTACCTCTCCGGCTTCGGCACCCCCGACGTCACCCACCTGATGCAGGACATCGCGGGTCGTACGACCCCGGCGAGCACCGCTGTGACGGCTGACGCACCGCTGCCGCCGGTCGTGAGCAGCAGCTGCGACCCGTCAGGCGTGGTGACGGACCCGGCCGGCGACGCCACCGGGATCGTCGTGAGCACGCCCGCGGGAGTGAACCAGTCCGACCTCGACATCCTGCGGGCCTTCGTCTCCTACGACCGCACCAAGCAGACGCTCACCTTCAACACGCTCGTCACGGCGCTGGGGACCGGCACACTCGGGCAGAACTTCCGCTACATCTTCACCTATGGCGGGACCGAGTACACCGCTGAGGCGACCCGCACCACCGGCGGGACGCCGAGCTACAGCCTGCTGATGCTCGGCACGGGCACTGGCGCCATGAACACCCAGATCGCCACGCTCACGGGCACCTTCGACGCCACGACCAACACGGTGAGCGTCGTCCTGCCGATCGCCACCTTCGACACCGCGGCGAAGCCGGCGACCCCGCTCGGCGTCGGCTCGGCGCTCGGCGGCGAAGACATCCTCGGCCAGCGGGACACCGGCGTCGCGACGCTCACCGCTGACGAGGCGACCGGCGCCTGCCCCTTCGTGGTCGGGGGCACGGCAGCGCCGGGCGCGGGCCCCACGGCCAGCCTGCCCGAGGCGCCGTACGCCGCGCTCATCCCACTGGTCGGCTTCGGCGCCCTCGGCCTGGTCACCCTGCGCCGCCGTCGCCGTACCGCCCGCGCCTGACGATCCGTTGTGCGTGATCGTCCGCTGACCTGCACCGATGCGGCGATCACGCACAACGGGCCCGTCGGCGGGGTGGTCGGGCGGCGGGCCGGGTCCCCGTAGCGTTGGCGGGTGGCCACCCGCACGCTCGCCGTGGAGCTGCGGGCGCGGTCCGACGCCGAGCTGCGCCAGCTGCTGGCGGAGCGCCCCGACCTGGCCACGCCGACCCCCGGCGACCTGACCGTCCTCGCCGCACGCACCGGGGTACGGGTCAGCGTGCTGCGCGCCTTGGAGCGGCTCGACCGGTCCCAGCTGGCCGTCCTCGACGCCCTCGTGCTCGTCGACGAGCCGACCCGCGCTGCCGCGGAGCGGCTCCTGCACGCCGACCCGGGCCCCGCCCTCGACCGGCTGCGCCTGCTCGCCCTCGTGTGGGGTGACGACGCTGCGCTCAGCGTGCACCCGACGGTGCGCGAGGTGCTGGACCGCCCTGCTGCGCTCGGCCGGCCCATGGCCGCCCTCCTCGACCGCTACAGCGCCGACTCCCTGACCCGCATCGTCGACGCCGCCGGTCACCCGGTCACCACCGGTACGGGGCCTGGCGCACGTGACGCCGTGATCAGCGCCCTGGCGGCACGGGTCGCCGACGCCGAGGCCGTCCGCGCCGACCTCGCCCAGCTCCCCGATGACGAGCAGGCGGTGCTGCGCCAGCTGGCCGGTGACAGCCCGCTCGGGTCGGTCGCCCGGGCCTTGCCGGTGCGCCCGCTCCCCGACGCGGAGGGACCGGTGCGCACCCTGATCAGCCGCGGCTGGCTCGTCGCCATCGACGGTGACACCGTCGAGCTCCCCCGCGAGGTGGGCATGGCGTTGCGTGGCGACCGCCCCCTCGGCCCGGGCGTGCAGGCGGCGCCGCCGCTCGACGGCGCGACGCCCGGCCCGGGCACGATCGCCGGCACGGCCGGCCGGCAGGCCGCGGAGACGCTGCGGCTCACCGAGACCGCACTCGAGCTGTGGTCGGCCTCGCCCCCCTCGGTGCTGCGCTCGGGCGGCCTCGGCGTGCGCGAGCTGCGCACCCTGGCCCGCTCGCTGGACGCCGACGAGCCGACCACCTCGCTGGTCCTCGAGGTCGCCTACGCCGCCGGCCTGCTCGACCGCTCCGGCGAGGTGGCCGACCAGTGGGTCCCAACGACGGCGTACGACTCCTGGCTGGCGCTCGACCCGCCGGTCCGCTGGGTGCGGCTGGCCCAGGCGTGGCTGACCACCCCCCGCCTGCCCTCACTCGCCGGGCAGCGCGACGACCGTGACAAGCCGATGGCGACGCTCGGCTTCGACCTGCAGCGGCCCGGGGCGCCGGCCCTGCGCCGGGAGGTCCTCGACGTGCTGGCCGAGGCGCCGGCCGGCACCGCCCCGACCGAGGAGGCCGTGCTGGGTCGCCTCGCCTGGCGGGCACCGCTGCGCGGCGGCCGGGGCCGGGACACCTGGACCCGCTGGGTCCTCGCCGAGGCAGCCGCGCTGGGCGTCACCGGCCGCGGCGCGCTGCCCGAGGCCTCCCTGGCGCTGCTCGCCGACGACGCCGACAAGGCCGCCCGCGCCGTGGCCAGGCTGCTACCGGAGCCGGGCGCCACCCTGCTGCTGCAGAACGACCTGACCGCGATCGCCCCCGGCCCGCTGGTGCCCGAGGTCGCTCGCGAGGTGGCGCTGCTCGCCGACGTGGAGTCCGCCGGCGCGGGCACCGTCTACCGCCTGTCGGAGTCCTCGGTCCGTCGGGCGCTCGACGCCGGGCGCACCGCTGCCGACGTGCAGGCCTTCCTCGCCCGTGTGAGCACGACCGGGGTGCCGCAGACGGTGTCCTACCTCGTCGAGGACGTCTCCCGGCGCCACGGGGTCCTGCGGGTGGGCAACGCCTCTTCGTACGTGCGCTGCGACGACCCGGCCCTGGTCGCCGAGGTGGTGGCCGCCCGCAAGCTCGCCAGCGCAGGGCTGCGGGCGCTCGCCCCGACCGTGCTGGTGAGCCCCCTGCCCGTCGGGCAGCTGCTGGAGGCGCTGCGGGCGGCGGGGTACGCCCCGGTCGCCGAGGGCATCGACGGCGCAGTCGTGCTCAGCCGCTCCGTCGTCGCCCGCACTGCCGGCCGGATGCGCAGCCCGCGGACCGACCCCTACGCCCTCACGCCCGAGCAGACCGCTCGCGTGGTGGCGCACCTGCGCGAGGCCGACCGCCGCGCCGCCTCAGGGCCGCAGGTCCCCGACCGCAGCGCTGCCGCGACGGTCGCCGTGCTGCAGGAGGCGGCCCGCAGCCGGCGCAGGGTGTGGATCGACTACCTCGCGCAGGAGGGCAGCGGCGGCGAGCGGGTCGTGCTGCCGCTGCGCGTCGACGGTGGTTACCTGACCGCGCACGACGAGGCGAGCGGGGCGACGCGGTCCTTCGCGCTGCACCGGATCAGCGCGGTCAGCAACGCCCGCTGAGCGCATCAGGTCCCGTACGCCGAGCTGTTGGTGGCCGAGCCGACCGCCCGGGCGACCGAGGGCAGCCGCTCGCACAGCGAGGTGACGACGTGGCGGGCGTCCTCGGCGACACCGGAGAAGCGGGCCGACCCCCAGGTCCACTGCCAGGGCAGCCCGACGAAGGCCAGGCCCGGCGCCGCGGTGATGCCCCGGTGGTGGGCCGGGGCCCCGCGGCCGGTGAAGACGGGTACGTCGACCCAGCTGTGGTCCGCGGTAGCCGATGCACCACAGCACGGTGCTGATCCCGCTGCCCGCGAGCGCCAGCTCGGTCGGCTCCGTCTCGGGCCGCCAGACGGGCGTGTACCGCTGCTCGGTCGGCGCGTCGATGCCCTGCTCCGCGACGTAGCCGTCGATCGTGTCCTTGATGCTCTCCATCACGCCGTCGGCCAGGTCGAGGGCGGCCGTGAGGTCGGGCCGGAAGCGCAGCACGCCGTCCCGCAGGTCGGTGAGCAGGCCGTACAGGCGCATCCCCTCGCTGGCGAACAGGCGCAGGTCGATGTCGCGGCCGCCGTCGCGACCGGTCACGTAGTGGTTGGCGCGGGCCTTGGCCCCCGCGTCGGTCGGGCGCATGTCCGCCGTGGTGCGGTAGTAGCCCATCTCGTCGAGCCAGCGGACGCAGTCCTTGCCGCGGTAACGGCGCGCGACCCGGGGCGCGTCACCGAGGCACAGATGCACGTGACGCCCGGCCAGGTGCAGGTCCTCGGCGATCTGCGCGCCGGACTGACCGCTGCCCACCACGAGGACCTCCCCCGGCGGCAGCTGCTCGGGGTTGCGGTAGAGGCTGGAGTGCAGCTGGGTGATCTCCGCGGGCAGCCGCTCCGCCCACCGCGGCACGATCGGCACCTGGTACCCCCCGGTGGCCACGACGACGGCGTCGGCCGTGAGCGGGCCGGCGGAGGTCGTCAGCGCGTACCCGCCCCCGCGTCGTGCGGTGAGCTGGGTGACGCTGACGCCCTCGTGGACCGGCGGGTCGAAGCTCTTGACGAAGCCCTCGAGGTAGGCGACCACCTCGTCCCGCGTCATGAAGCCGTCGGGGTCGTCACCGTCGTACGGGTGGCCGGGCAGCTGGCACTGCCAGTTGGGGGTGACCAGCGTGAAGGCGTCCCACCGCGCGGTCCGCCACTCGTTGGCGAGGGTCTTGGCCTCGAGGATGCGGTGGTGGATGCCGGCCTCGGTGAGGTAGCAGCTCGTGGACAGGCCGGCCTGACCTCCACCCACGACGACGACGGGGACGTGCTCGGCGGCGGGCTCCTCGGTCACGCCCCCAGTGCAGGAGCAGGCTGTTTCCCGGTGGTTTGCACCGGAAGACCCCGTGTTTCGCGGTGTTGCAGGCGCGGGTGCTCAGCCGACGAGGCGGCGCAGCCAGCGGTCCGGCTGGGTCAGGAAGGAGCGCCAGTCCGCGACCAGGTCCAGCTCCTCCCACGCCGTCTCGCGCATGCCATCGGCGTCGACCTGCAGCAGCGTCGCACCGGGCAGCGCGGCGACCAGCGGCGAGTGGGTGGCGACGACGATCTGCGACCCGCCGGCCGCCAACCCGGTGAGCACCCCGAGCAGGGTGAGCTGGGAGCTGAAGGACAGCGCCGCCTCCGGCTCGTCGAGCACGTAGAAGCCCGGCTCGGCGAAGCGCTCCGCCAGCACCGCCAGGAAGGTCTCGCCGTGGCTGCGCGCCTGCAGGCTGCCGCCGGCCTGCCACAGCCGCGCCTGTGCAGTGTCGGCGTCGATCCCGGCGAGGTAGGAGTGCATCGCCTCGGCGCGGAGGAAGAAGCCGGCCGGGCTGGCCATCGGGTCGGTACGGGCCACCAGGTGGCGGCGCAACGACGCGTCCTCCTCGCTGCGGGGCGGCCCGTGCACCCGGTCGCCGCCGCGGCGCGGGTAGAGGTCGGCCAGCGCCTCGACCAACGTCGACTTACCGCTCCCGTTCTCACCGACGACGACCGTCACACCGCTGGGTACGTCGAAGCCGTCGGTCACCACCTGCCGGATGACGGGCAGGTCGAAGGGCCACCGCGCGGGCGGGCGGTCCGCTGGGTCACGCGCCTGGACGCGCAGGAGGTGCCGGGCGCCGCTCACCGCGCCAGCCTCCCAGCCGTGGCCCGGCACCGCGGTGGAGCGGTCAGCAGCCGAGCGCCCCAACCCGCGGTGGGCCGTCTCGGGCGGGGTCTGCGCACCGATCCGCCGTGATCTCGCCCACGCCCGCCGCGCCCGCTCCGACCCCAGGCCCGGCCTGGGCGCGCGGGCACCCGCCAGGGCACGAGGATGGCGGCGTGCCCGCCACCCAGCGCCAGAAGCTCGGCCTGGAGCACGGCCAGCGCGTGCGGCTGGACTGCGCTCCCTCCGAGTGGCACCTCGCCGACGGGTACGACGACCTCGAGCTCGTCCCTGCCGGCTCCGACCCGGGCACTGCTGACCTGACGATCGCCTTCGTGCCGGGTGCGGCCGACCTGCAGGTGCGGTTGGCGGCCCTCGTCGCTGGCATCCGGCCGGACGCGGTGCTGTGGCTGCTCTGGCCGCGCCGCGCCGGGGGGCACACCAGCGACCTCACCGACCAGGTCGTACGCACGATCGTGCTGCCGACCGGCCTCGTCGACAACAAGGTCGCCGCGGTGGACGACGACTGGTCGGGCCTGCGCTTCGTCTGGCGGCGCAGCCGGCGCTGAGCGACCCGCCTGCGGCGCCCGCGCATCGGGAGCGGTGCGATCGGGCAGCACGCTCCCGTGCAGATCGGCTACAAGCTCGCGTCCGAGGGCTTCGGCCCCGACGACATCATCGACCAGGCAGTGCAGGCGGAGGCCGCCGGCTTCGACTTCGTCGAGATCAGCGACCACTTCCACCCGTGGCTCGAGGTGCAGGGCCACTCACCCGGCACCTGGCCACTGCTCGGCGCGCTGGCGATGCGCACCGAGCGGGTGGGCCTGGTCACCGGCGTCACCTGCCCGAGCGTGCGGTACCACCCGGCGGTGATCGCCCAGCAGGCGGCGACCGTGCAGCTGCTCAGCAAGGGTCGCTTCACCCTCGGCGTCGGTGCCGGCGAGCGGCTCAACGAACACGTCGTCGGCCAGGGCTTCCCCTCCACGCTCCACCGCCACGAGCGCCTCGCCGAGTCGCTGCAGATCATCCGACAGCTCTGGCAGGGGGGTTACCAGTCCTTCCAGGGTGCGCACCTGCAGCTGGAGGACGCGCGCGTCTTCGATCTGCCCGACGTCCTGCCGGAGATCATCGTCGCGATCAGCGGGCACCAGTCGAGCCGGCTCGCGGTCGAGCACGGTGACGGCATCATCGCCACCGAGCCGAGCCCCGAGCTGACGCGGCTCTACGCCGACGCGGGCGGCACGGGCAAGCGCTACGCCGAGGTGCCGCTCGCGTGGGCGCCGGACGAGCAGACCGCGGTGGACACCGCGCTGGAGATGAACGGCTGGTTCGTCTCGGGCTGGAAGGTGATGAGCGAGCTGCCCAACCCGGTGAGCTTCCAGGCGGTCAACGACCTGGTCACCGAGGACAAGATCAGGGAGCGCTTCGGCTGCGGGCCCGACGTCGCTCGCCACCTCGAGGTGGTGCAGCCCTACGTGGACGCCGGCTTCGACCACCTCGTGCTGCTCAACGCGGGCCCCGACCCGGCCGGCTTCCTCGACTTCTTCACCCGAGAGCTGGCCGGGCCGCTGCGGGCGCTCGCCCCGCAGGCCTGAGGCCGACAGCCCGCCGGTGACGCAGGGAGAGACTGGGCAGATGCCCGGCGGCCCGCTCATCGTCCAGTCCGACAAGACGGTGCTGCTCGAGGTCGACTCGCCGCTCGCCAAGGAGGCCCGCGCCGCGCTCGCGCCGTACGCCGAGCTGGAGCGCGCCCCCGAGCACGTGCACACCTACCGCATCACCCCGCTGGCGCTGTGGAACGCCCGCGCCGCCGGCCACGACGCCGAGCAGGTCGTCGACGTCCTCGACCGGTACGCCAAGTACCCCGTCCCGCACGCGCTGCTGGTCGACGTCGCGGACACGATGGACCGGTACGGCCGGCTGCAGCTGGCCAACGACCCCGCGCACGGCCTGGTGCTGCGGGCCTTCGACCGGGCCGTGCTCACCGAGGTGACCCGGTCCAAGAAGGTCGGCCCGCTGCTCGGCCCGCAGCTCGACGCCGACACCTACAGCATCGCCGCGATGCAACGCGGGCCGCTGAAGCAGGCGCTGCTCAAGCTCGGGTGGCCGGCAGAGGACCTCGCCGGCTACGTCGACGGCGAGGCGCACCGCATCGACCTGGTGACCGACGGCTGGGCGCCGCGCGACTACCAGGAGCACGCCGCGGAGGCCTTCGAGCACGGGGGCAGCGGCGTCGTCGTGCTGCCCTCCGGCGCCGGCAAGACGGTCGTCGGCGCGCTGGCGATGGCGCACGTCAAGGCCACCACGCTCATCCTGGTCACCAACACGGTCTCGGCGCGGCAGTGGCGGCGCGAGCTGCTGATGCGCACCAGCCTCACCGAGAGCGAGATCGGTGAGTACTCCGGTGACCGCAAGGAGATCAAGCCGGTCACCATCGCGACCTACCAGGTCATGACCACGCGGCGCAAGGGCGAGTACCTCCACCTCGAGCTCTTCGACGCAAAGGACTGGGGCCTCATCATCTACGACGAGGTGCACCTGCTGCCCGCGCCGGTCTTCCGGATGACCGCCGACATCCAGAGCCGGCGCCGGCTGGGCCTGACGGCGACGCTGATCCGCGAGGACGGCCGCGAGGGTGACGTCTTCAGCCTCATCGGGCCCAAGCGCTTCGACGCGCCGTGGCGGGAGATCGAGGCGCAGGGCTGGATCGCGCCGGCGGAGTGCACCGAGGTCCGCGTGACCCTGCGCGACGACGAGCGGATGTCCTACGCCACAGCCGAACCCGAGGAACGATACAAGGTGGGGGCGACCGCCTGGTCGAAGATCGACGTCGTACGCGCCCTCGTGCGGCGCCACCCCGGGGACCGCGTGCTCGTCATCGGCGCCTACCTCGACCAGCTCGACCAGCTCGGCCGCGAGCTCGACGCCCCGGTCGTGCAGGGCTCGACGACCAACAAGGAGCGGGAGCGGCTCTTCGAGAGCTTCCGCAACGGCGACACGCACGTGCTGGTCGTCAGCAAGGTGGCCAACGTGAGCATCGACCTGCCGGAGGCGGGCGTCGCGATCCAGGTGAGCGGCACCTTCGGCTCGCGGCAGGAGGAGGCCCAGCGCCTCGGCCGGGTCCTGCGCCCCAAGGCCGACGGGCGCAGCGCCCACTTCTACTCCGTCGTCAGCCGCGACACCAACGACCAGGAGTACGCCGCCCACCGCCAGCGCTTCCTCACCGAGCAGGGGTACGCCTACACCATCGTCGACGCAGAGGACGTTCTCGCCGGCGGCAGCTGATCACCTGATGCAGCGGCCGAGCCCGGAGCACGAGCGGTCAGGCTGCGCGGAAGGCGGCGAAGCGCGCAGTCAGCAGGTCGAGGTCCGGCTGATCACGCCGTGCCCGGGGCAGGCGCAGACGCTGACCATCGATCTCCTGAAGGCCGTAGCGGAGCATCGGCCCGTCGACCTCCCGGAGCACGTCGTCGCGGACGACGACGCGGGCTCCGACCGGGTCGACGCCGAAGATGCCGACGTCGAAGGCGGCGTGATGGATCTTGCACAGGGCCAGGCCGTTCGGGACCACCGGCTGACCGCCTTCGGCATCGGAGCGGACATGCGCGGCGTCCAGCAGGGGGACGTGCCGCAACGAGCAGATCGCGCAGCGCTCCTGGTATGCCGTGATCACCTGGGCCCGGAACACCGGCTGGTGCAAGCGCGCCCGCGTGATGCGCTCGACGTACCGGCGGCGATCGGTGTCGGGCAAGGCGCTGGTCGCCAAGCCGTACTGCTCCGCGTCGAGGGCCAGGACGAACTGCTGGTACGACGGCTCCTCCGCCACCAGGTAGACGGGCCAGTTGGCCACGTACGAGCCGCTGGCCACGCCGACGAACCACACGAGCGGCTTGCGCTGCTGCATGGCAGCACGGAGTCCGCGGTTCTCGTGGTGCTCCGGGTCGTGACCGCGCCACTTGTAGCGCGGCTGGCTTCGTCGGTCAATCCTGGTGTCAGATCCCAGTGAATCCTGACGTCGGTCAGCTGTTCGGCTGGTCGGTGTTGGTGAATACGGACGTCACTTGCCG
>JAABUO010002968.1_pt1 | contig 20386 bp, 25 predicted proteins | sample 5559291 | NCBI WGS metagenome assembly JAABUO01 (sample SAMN10711878, study PRJNA513372) | rock metagenome | isolation source: Antarctica rocks | place: Antarctica: Victoria Land, Finger Mt sud
GGTTCAGCTGGTACAGTGCAACATGCATGAGACATGCATGGTACAGGCAACAGAGAGCTGACTTGTGGCTTCATCTAGCAGCAGCACTCTGGGCTTAGTGAGGATGGCTCTGGCAATGGCTATGCGCTGCTTCTGACCACCCGAGAGGCGCACCCCCCGCTCCCCCACCTGGGTGCGGTACCCCTGGGGGAAGGACCTGATGAAATCATGTGCATTGGCAATCTTGGCAGCCTCCTCTACCTGTCATAGAAACCTAGCCGAGATCACCTCACACAGTGGACAGAAGCGTAGCAGAGATGTGGTCACGTAGTGGACTTGACACTTGCTTTGGCTGATGCATCTAGCGGTCTTGAGACAGACTGTCAAGCTAGACCACCTTGCAATATGAGGGACTAGGACATTGTGCAGTGGTCTGCAGCATACTTCACCTGTTATAATGTGACCTGCAACTATGCCTGCTGTGCGCTACAACATTCTGTGTGGTACTCCATTCAGTCGGTCAGCACAAATTGCCTAGCAATTCGCTTGTGAGCGCACAAGACAATTCGTTTGCACATGCAGTGCGTATGCCATTGTTGCAACAGTGAATATGACAATGCACACATAGGAGTGACACAAGGGCAGGCCAGGGCCTTACCATGGCTAGTGAGACACTGGCTGAGCCACCAGGCGTGCCATAGGCGATGTTGTGCATGATGGACTCAGCAAAAAGAATGGGTTCCTGGCTCACGATGGACACCTGCATTGCATGGCATGCCATGAGTGGGCAGATGCTGCCATCATGACTTTGCTGTGCAGTGCAATGTGATGGGAGCCTGTTGGTACTTCCACTGCAAGTACGGCAGGCGGCAGCGGCATACCAAGGCAAGTTAAGAAATTGACCACTTTGCCAGCAGCTGGCCAGAGTTATCAAGTCAAGCAGCATAGCAAGGCTTCCTGCTGCATGCCAGATGATCAGTCTGATTTGCCATCTGGTAAGGTGCAGGGAGGACAACATGCAACAGCCTCACAAGGCTCGATGCCGAAATGCCTGCCGCAGTTGCTGCCTTGATCGCTTGTCAGGCAAAACATGCACAACTTTTGATCATCACACCACGCAGCCAAGAGGAGTGCATGGTCAGCAGCAAAGACATGGGGCAGGGTTGCAACCTGCTGATGGAGGTAGTCATGGTCGATGTCTGTGAGAGACAGGCCATCAAACAGCACAGAGCCTCTGTGAGGGTCATAGAAACGCTCTATGAGGTTGACAATGGTGGTCTTGCCGCCGCCTGATGTGCCAACCAGAGCTACCTTCTGCCCTGGCTGAACCTCAAAGCTGATGTTCTTCAGGACCTGCGAACATGCCAGATGCTGAGTGTTGTCAGCATGTCACCTGTGCATCTGTCCACCAACAAGAACTGTGATGCAGCGCAGCACAGCTGTCACCGTGCCTTCTTCCCCGACATGGTTCAAACACAAAGACAGCGAAGACCACTTGCAATGCTCAGTTAAGTGCAGCAGATGCATCTCCTACACGCTATCACAAGAGCTGATGCTCCCTGACGGGGTAGGGCCTTAGCCTTGGCAGGAATGTATATTTATGGCGGCAACCATTGGGGTATGCCTTGTACACTAGGCCGATCGCAACTAAACTGAATCTCCTACACGCTGCATGATCAGGGGTAGAATGCGTAAGAAAGGGACATCCAGATGGACCATATAGCACACAAATACAGAAATGTCATGAACAGTGGATAGATCTTGCACAACAGCTGAAGTCAGCTGCTGAAGATGACCTGGATGTCTGGCCGGCTTGGGTAGGAGAAGATGACGTTCCTGAACTCAATGTGGGCTCCCTCAGGGCTTCCCCGGGGCCTGGCCTGCCCTGCAGGCACCATCTGAGGCTGCCTATCCAACAAGGCAAACACCCGGGTGCTTGCGCCCACGGCCTGCACCACTCCAAGCAATCACATTCATTGTATCCTGCAGCGTCTCAGGTTGGTCCTGTCACCACAACAAAAACAAGCCAAAACGGGACAGGCAAAACAGGATGTTATATAGGAAGCTACTCAGGACTGCATGTACCTGACCCTAGGGGCAGACACATGGTTACTGAACGAATGAAAGTCCTGTCAGGATGAGCAGGCTGGAGTGAGCAACAGAGCAGTTGTCCTCGCGAGCACCCTGTATCTCTGGGCTGTGCCGCAACTAATACCCAATGCAGCAGCACAGATGCCAACAAACTGCTGGGCAGGCGCTGAGACAGGATAGGCAGTTGGTTTGGGAAGGGCAGGGCAGGGCAGAGCGCTGACGCATGATATACCTGTACCAAAGAGGAGACAACGCCAGCCAGTTGGCCAACATTGCTGCCCACATACACAGCATATATCACAAAGGTGCTCAGCTCCCCAGGGCTCAGCCTGTTCTCCACCACCAGGCGAGCTCCAAACCACAACACACAGATGATACCCCCTGCATAGCGTTGCCTGCCTAGTCATTGCAGTCCTGCTGTCATGATTTATGTGTTGGTGCTACTGTGAACAGCCACAGCAGGAGGGGGAGGGCACACACTTCCTGCCTAAGAAGGGCTGGTTATATCAAGTTGAGCAATATACGCCCTGACCATAGTAGTGAAGGTTGGCGTGAAGTTGTCCAGGTTTAGGGCACATATACACGTGACATTCTTGGTATGCTGACTGCCAAAACAAGACCTTAGACAGGGCACAACTCAGGACGGTACGTAATTGTCCCTGAAGGAAGATATGCGTTTGATAGACGAAATGAATTTATGAGCACACTTCCTGCCATGGTGATGACACAGCATACTTGGCTGCTCTTTACCTTGATCACCAGCAGCATGTTGCTGATGAGGTCCAGAAAGGAATTACCTGTAGCAAAGGTGAAGTTGGTCCCAAAGAAGAGTCCTGAGGCAGATGCACTTTGCAGGCCCCACTTCAGCACACTCTTGACTGAAGTCTCATACTTGTCACAGGCTGCTTTCTCCTTGGCAAATGATCGCACCTATGGTGCAACAGCAGGCTTCAGCTTGTACTGGACTGGAGCCTGGATTTTGAGTTGCACTGCATGCACTAGATTTATGCAGCCCAAGGGATGGGTACACTCTGAAATGAATTAAAAAGGCTTGGGACAGAGCAGGGAACTGACTGCACCGTCGTCAATGGACACAGCAATCTAACACCAGCATATTGACACATTTGGCAACTCGGCCAGCACACAGCTTTTCCAAAGTAGTAAGCACTAGGTATTGCTCAGCGTATCCTTGAGCTGTAAAGCATGCGGCTCATGTTGATCCTTGCCCAACATCATGCACCAGCTGCAATGCCTTTGCACAGTCACTCATCAGCTGTGAAATCGCGTAGCCCATGCCAACAGCAGCATTGCGCGGAATGATGACTCACTGTGCGGATAGAGCCGAAGCACTCCTCAGCAACGGTACTGGCCTCAGCACTGGCTGTCAGTTGCTCTGCTGTGTACTTCTTGTTCACAATAGCAAACCAGCGGAAGGACAACAGCAGGATAGGCAAGATGGCCAGCGTTAGAGCTGTCAGCAACACCGAGGTGATGAACATCAGCACCAGACCAAAGATGGCCACAACAACGCTGCGAAGTGCCACACTGATGCTTGAGGTTCCGGCGCTCTTCATCAGGCGTGTGTCCTGTAGCACAGGGCCCAAGCTTGATGTCCAAAGAAGCCATTTGCACAGCATTACTGTTATGGCTGGCAGGGACATGGGCACAGGCTCTAGCCTACTGCTTGCATTGTACTGTGAACCATGTTACCAGCATGTGCCGCAACAGCAGTGACGATGCTTGCATCGAATGCTTGCAAGTCCTTTCAACTGAGGGGTTTCAGTGTGATTGAGATTGTGCAGCAGGCTGCCGTCACAGCCTTGAACAGCAGCACGACATAAACAGAACCATCGATGCGCATGGCAGACCATGGCAAAGAACCATGCTTGTCGTCACCTCAGATAGTCTGTTCATGAGTTCTCCTGTGCGGATGCGGTCATAAAAGCCAATCTCTTGGTTCATCAAATGGCTGAATAGCCGATGCCGTAAGTTGCACATGACACGCTCAGCTGCCGAGTTGAACAGCCTGTGGATCAGAAGCAGAATTAGCTGACATGCAGGTCCTGTCACATGACCTGAGCTTGAGCAGCATCAAACATTTGGCACGGTGCCTGCGTGCATATTGCGTAGACTGCAGACAACAAGCTGGCAGAGTTGAAGGCTGGGGCTTACCATGATCGAAGGCCACTAGCAACGCCTCCAACTGCCAGAACAATCAGGATCTTGTATAGCATACCTGCATGCCAGGAAAAAAAAGTGCCGCTGTGCACTTTTCAAGCCTGATAAATGGGGAAATCATTTTTGAAGTCGAGACTGACCATTGAGCTTGTGCTTTGCTTCCCCAGCATCATATGAGCCTTGTCCAAAGTGGATGCACACATCAATGAGGTCCCCTGCAAGCTTGGGAACAGCCACTGTACACAAGGATGCGACGGCCAGAGCTACGGTTGCCAATATAATGACCTGCACAATGAAACACTGTCTCAGGGTGCAGCAAATTGATCTGTAACTCGTCTGCACAACCTCTACAGTCAAGAGCAGTGAAAATCTCAGCTGCAGCACTCACAAGCACTTCTTGATTTGCAAGCCCGAAAAGGCGCCACACAGTCGCTCCTTTTGGCTTGGTACCCGACTCTTCATCTCCAAATAGACTGTCAGGTGCTAGACCGTCTCTCAACAGGGTGTAATCCTTCCTCGTGATACCTCGTGGCATGCTGCAGCTTACTCGGCTGGATATGCGCAAGTTACAGGACTGGTCTGACGTCAATCATAAACTTCACATAGGTTTTGCACGCTGTTTGCTGCTAGGCATGCACTTTATATGGCGACCTGTTTGCCGCACAACGCTTGTCTGCTGATGCAAGCCAGATACAGTGAGCGGCAGTGCACACGCGTGGAGTAGGAAGCACCCAACATGGTGGTTAGTGACGCGGCAGACAACGACGACAGGTGCCACCAGCTGCTCTGAATTCAGTCAAGCGTAGCGCAGCGCCAATTGCAAACCTAAGGCAAATTTGATAATTCGAAACCCCTGCTTGGATTTGCTAAACGTGCCCTTTTGCACCATGTCATCAACTGCTCGCTCGCTGGCAGACAACATTCACTTGGACCTAGCGGTGAGCCCGCTCTTTAAGGGCATGTGTGCGTAAAAGTTTAGAAGGTAGTTGCGTTTGTTAGGCTGTACCGAGCATCAAAACCAAAATTTTGTGAAGCCCTTGGGGCAGATAAGTGGCAAGATGTTCAAGGGGGGCACGATGGATATGTTTCGCAGCGAGGAAATGCAGCTGATGCAGGTATCCGAACAGATGCACAGGCGTGCTACAGATCTGATGTGGCTGTTCCTCCCGCTGTGTGTATTGATCGTTTGGGTGGCCTGCAGCTGATGATGCCAGCTGAATCAGCGCACGACACTGTCGCAGCGCTTGGCCATGTAGGCCTGCTGCAGTTCAAGGACCTCAATACAGACAAGAGCGCATTCCAAAGGAGCTACGCAACGCAGGTATAAGCAGCCTTGAATTCAGATTGCAGGTCTGTCTCTGTGGCCAACAGGCCAATGATGGCAACTTGTTCGTGTAGGTCAAGAGGTGTGATGAGATGGCAAGGAAGCTAAGATTCTTCCACGACCAGGTATTGGTGCAATACAGCCTCAACGCTGTCCTGGCTTGTACTGTCCGTCACCCTTACACTGCTTGTTGCTGCTGTAGGTTCAGAAGTCTGAGTTGATTGTTGGAGCAAGGATGGGGCAAGACAGCTGGGAGCTAGATGAGCTGGAGGTGAACAGCATGATCAGCTTATTGCCGTGATTATGTCATAGTTGCACCTGTGGGTATGCACAGATGTGCAAAGGTTGCAAGTTGTTTTGTGACAGTATGTATGACGAATGCAAGCATGTTTGCTGCAGCAAATCCCTGTTCTGGCAAGACAACTTTACCAGAGCATCACTGGATGGCCACATGTTTATCAGTGTTTTGGTACTGTTGCCAGCATGTTTATCGCCAAAACAAGAGACAGCTGATTTTCAGCCTTCAGCTGTTTTGCCATGGCTGCAGGCCAAGCTGGATGAGCTAGAGAGCGAGCTGCTAGAGATCAACGGCAACAGTGAGCGCCTGCAGCGCAGCCACAGTGAGCTGATGGAGCTGCAGCTGGTGCTGGAGAAGGCTGGAGGCTTCTTTGATGACGCGCAACATCGAGCAAGCGCAGCTCAGTTTGAAAGTGGGCCTCCCTCTCCTGCAGATAGTAAGTTGTTGCATTCTGATTGCATGATGCAGACGGCTTGTTAGGTAGAGGACACCTGCCAACCTCCAGCCCATGCGGCCCTAACCCTCCCTTCTAGCTAAATCTCCCAGTGGTGAGCCACGTTACAACACTTAGTGGATCCATACTTAGCCGCTAGTACACCGCTGCGACCTCAGTAAGCTTACTTTGCCTTCTGTTTCTGGGGCTGACCTGTATTGCAGCGGCCAGGGCTGGCCCACAGTTGCCTGTAAATACAGTAGGGTCCCAGGCAACTGTGCTCAGACAGTGGCAATGCTCCTTACAGGCTCATCAGGCACAATGGAAGCTCCATTGCTTGCTGGCGAGAGCACCACAGACTCCAAGACCGTGCGCCTTGGCTTTGTAGCTGGAGTCATTCAGCAGGAGAAGCTCATTGCATTTGAGCGGCTTCTGTTCCGGGCCACACGTGGAAACATGTTCCTCAAGTCCACTGCTGTTGGCAGTGTGCTGGACCCCACCTCAGGGGAGAAGCAGGAGAAGGCTGTCTTTGTTGTCTTCTTTGCTGGAGAGCGTGCCAGGACCAAAATCTTGAAGGTTGGTGAATGCGTGGCATGTTTGACTGCGTGGCAGGTCTGAATGCGTGGCACGATTGATGGAGTGCGCAAGCGATCCATCATCTGAGCCTGTATGCCTGCTGCTTAGTTCCCCAGCATGTGTTTTTTTACGGCCGGTTAAATGAGAGCTAGATCTGACTGTTTCTTGCGCTGCATGTTGACATGTCTGTCAGGCTTTGGGTAACGCTTGTAATCCATGTACCCAGCTCTGCCAACGGCTTCATCATGTACTTATTTGACTGGGAGGTCACATGTTTGTGGTTGCTGTGCCAAATATGGGACCGCTCATTGCTGCACCGGTTCTGCTTCCCAAACAGTCAAAAAGCGTCAACATGAGATGCATTCCTTTGCACACAACCTTATCAAGCTGATGATGCTGCATGCAGATATGTGAAGCCTTTGGAGCCAACAGATACCCCTTCCCTGAAGAGCTGGCACGACAGCGCCAGATGAATGCTGAGGTCACAGCACGCCTCAGGGAGCTGCACACCACTATTGAAGCAGGTCAGCTATTGCCCCTGTTTTGCATTCCTTCCTGTGACTTCACAGTAAGGCTCATACTTGATGCATGACTATGCACTTCAGCACATTTGTCCTGATGACGTGTTGAGGTCTAGCTTCATTCTGAGATTTATCAATACGAGTAAAATAGGCAATTACACTTTCCAGCAAATGCTAGGTGTGTGTCGTACAAGTCTTGTCTCGCTAGGCTGGCTTGTTCCAGTTGGTGGGATGCGATTTGGTATGTGTGATGACTGAGCTGCTGCTGTTTTGGTGCAGGTGAGCGGCACAGGGAATCAGTGCTGCAGAACATTGCTGTCAATCTGGACTCGTGGAGTGTGCAGACCAAGCAGGAGACTGCTATCTACCACACCCTCAATAAGCTCAGCGTGGACACCTCACGCAAGGTACACCATCAAGAGCAAGTCAATCAACAAGTGATGCACATACCCTGTCTGCATTTGCTCCAACTGTGAGCACCTCTGTTTTGTGCAGCTGTTGCGGTGCCACGATGTACATGACATGGTTTGTGGGAATGCAGGTGCTTGTGGCAGAGGCTTGGTGCCCCGTGTCAGGCAAGCAGCAGGTGCAGGACGCTCTCTCAGAGGTTGCACAGAGAGCAAACTCCTCGGTATGCTCATGTCCCAGTGCATGACTCAATGTCAAGGCAGCAATACCATGCAATCAGGATGCATTTGAGAACCTGCCGTTAAGCAACGCCAAGGCACTCATCTGCGCGCATATGATTCAACAATTACTCCATGCTCAGACACATGTAGCAAAAACTTCATCAGAAATTGCTGAGGAGGCCCACAGGCCTGTTCACTATGACGCGCAGTTTGACCAGGCAGACGTTGTCAAGTTCCAAGACACTCCATCCACCATTGCATGCAAATGTAGGTGAGCACCATCTTCCAGCCCTTAGTGACATATGAGCAGCCACCCACATACTTCCAGACCAACAAGATCACCCACTCCTTCCAAGAGATTGTGGACGCATATGGTGTGGCCAAGTACAGGGAGGCCAACCCAGCCCCCTTCACAATTGTCACCTTCCCCTTCCTCTTTGCTGTCATGTTTGGTGACTTTGGGCACGGCATGCTGCTGCTGGCCTTTGCCCTCTGGATGGTTCTCAGAGAGAAGACCATGGGCAGGCAACAGCTGGACGAGATCATTGGCATGTGCTTTGGAGGTAGGCTTGCCACTCGTTTAGGCAACTGCGCGTGCATCCCAGGTTGCACGCATACCTTTGTCACCTATGCACTGCAAAGCTCTGAGAATATGTTGATGGCTAGTAGATGGACGAGATTGATTGGCGCATCTGTGCAGCTACGGTGCTCCTCCTGACTCAGACCATTAGTAAGCTTGCTCCCGATGCACATGCTTGTATGTTTTGCTCATTGTTCCTTGGTGGGTCAGAACCCATCAAGGAAGAAGTGCTTGCTGACCAAGTTTGTCAGGCCATCAAAGCTGCTGCCTGCTGCAGGCCGATATGTCATGTTGCTGATGGCTATCTTTTCCATCTACACTGGCCTCATCTATAACGAGTGCTTTTCCATCCCCATGAGCATCTTTGGCAAGAGTCACTGGACCTGTGCCGAGGAGTCAGGCCAGGGCTACTCCTTGCTGCAAATCAAGTGGAATGAGACGCTGTGCCCAACAGCATTTGAGGGCGGCCTTTCCATGACCAACAGGGTCAGTCCTGCAGCCTTCTTGCTGCTTCATGCTTGACTCAACAAGCCTGGTCATGCTACAAATGTCTCGACTCTCATGTGCTTATGCATGTGTTTTTGTTGTAATCACAGTAAATCATCTGTTGACCCTTCAAGCAACAGTCTGTTGCTTTGTTTACATGACAATGCATTGCTGGCATGTCTGTCATGGTCACGTACGGTGACATCAATGATGTTCTGTCGATCTCGTCTTGTTGCATGTGCATGCTCCTTTCCAAGTTTCAACTGAAATGCTGCCTGCACTGAACAACACCAACTGCTTTGGTGTGCAGAGTCCCTATCCTTTTGGTGTAGACCCTGTGTGGCACGGAACCAAGACTGAGCTGTCTTACCTCAACTCTGTCAAGATGAAGCTCTCAATTGTGCTTGGTGAGTCTCTGTCATCAATGCCCCTGTCTGGATGTGTCAGTTGCCCGGCCTGCTACAGCTTGTGACATACTGGCAGTGCGTAATGACAGGGATATAACAAGTCCTTCCGAAGCATATGATGTCCCGTTTGCTTACTGTCAGTTGCGTCAGGTCTCGCGGCAGCTGTGCACTAGTGCACAGAAAAGTGCATGCATGACTGCTGCAAGGAGACTCACGTTCTGGTTATCGACTTTATCCCTGTTGCATGGCATGCTTTCACACTGACTGTCCAGATGACACTTTTGCATTAGTCGGCATTGAGAATTGGTATCTGATGTCTCTCACAGTCAGTAGAATAGCTGTTGTGCTCATGCCAATGTTGCTTGTCAGCTTTGTCACACTATAAATCAACCATGCCACCTACAATTACAGTGAGTGCGCTGCCGTGCAGGCGTCGCCCAGATGAATGCCGGCGTCGTGCTGTCTCTTTTCAACCAGCGCTACTTTCGCGACAACCTCTCCATCATCTGCGAGTTCATCCCTCAGATGATCTTTCTGAATGCGCTGTTTGGCTACTTGTGCGTCCTCATCGTGGCCAAGTGGATCAGCGGGTCATATGCTGACCTGTACCACATCATGATCTACATGTTCCTGCAACCAGGCAATGTAGACTGTAGCAGCACCACAGATGGTGTCACAACTGCTGGATGTCCCAGGAACAAGATGTATGCTGGGCAGGCTGGCTTTCAGGTGAGCAGGCATACTGTTGGCCAACCTTTCACTGTTCAGTTGTAGATTGCTTTCTACTGCACAAAATATGAAGTTTCCACTGCACAGAATGTATAATTTTGCAGTGACGTGAGTGAGTTTTCTGACTGTTGCCACAGATCAGTCAGGTAGGTGGTGCGTACTGCTGCCATAGCACTCAGTATTGGGAGCTCAAGTTGCTGTGTGACCTCTGGCTTCTGCATCACGTTACATCACACCAAGCATGTGCAGTGTGATGCAGGAGTCACAGCCCATTGTTAACAGCCAAGCATGCTCAGCGTCTCCACCTTGTTCCAGACAAGTGTGGACATGTCAACTCTTTGAGAGCATTGTGACGCTGCATGCTCATTCTGCTTTCACATAATCTCAGTGCAATGATGGATCACATGGTTGCTGCAGGTGTTCTTGCTGCTAGCAGCATTTGCAGCTGTGCCGTGGATGCTTATTCCTAAGCCTTACGTTCTGAAGAAGAGACATGAGGCTCGCATGGCACAGGTACCTCTCTCCTGCATGCTGCAATGCACTCTTTACTATGCTGCTGCAACACATCATGCTACAGATGCCCATTGTTGATGAAGGCACGGTCAATGGAAGGCCTTTGCAAAGAGACCTCCATGCAGCTTTGCTGACAGCAGTCATTCACGCACCCACTTCTCATGCAGATATTGTGCCTGTATATACTTTGTATATCCCTCTGCTGCTCAGTGCAGGGGCGATTTGCTAAAGGCTGCTGAACACAGCAACGCGTAGCTGCATACCATGCTTGCCCATAACCCTTTTTGTTCTTCCATCTTCAGACACAGCACTATGGACGTGTGTCCCCGCATGACGAGGACTCTGAGACTCCCAACCAGCGCCTGACAGCAGCAGCGCACGACGAGCATGAGGAGTTTGACTTTGGGGAGATCATGGTTCACCAGATGATTCACACAATTGAATTTGTGCTGGGAGCTGTGTCTAACACAGCTAGTTACCTGCGGCTGTGGGCTCTGTCGCTGGCTCATTCCCAGCTGTCAGCTGTGTTCTATGACAGGGTCTTGATGGCTGGAGTCTCATCTGGCAAACCAGCACTGTTCATTGGTAAGCTCTTTTCTGCAACACAGCATGTTTGGCTCTTCAATTAACAAATTGAGGTTAAACTTGGTGATGGCCTGCCTGTGCTATTGCTATAGTAGCACCACAATTTGCAATACAGCTGTGGAGTGTTGAGGTGCATTGCACCACTGCTTGATATCAACATCTTGGGTTGCTAAATGGTTCTTGTGGATTGCCACCCCTGTCTAACCAGACTTTTTGTGCTGTGTGCAGCGTTCTTTGTGTTCATCATTGCCACTCTGGGTGTGCTGATGGTGATGGAGACTCTGTCAGCATTCTTGCATGCATTGCGTCTGCACTGGGTGGAATTCCAGAACAAGTTCTATCATGGAGATGGCTACAAATTTGCGCCGTTCAGCTTTACAATCATTGAGCAGGAGGAGTTGTGATTATACCATGGTACTGCTGTAGACCTGGCACATTGCTGTGCCAGACTTTGCATGCAACTCCTTGTAATAATTATGGTTGCCTACACCGCATGACGACTTAGATGCGTCAGCATGTTCTGAACGTCTGCAGATGCCTGTGCCGATGGATCATGAATATACTGAGCTGTGTGCGATTCTGCAAGTTTGGGAATGGGCCCTAAAGATCTGTAGATGCAGCCCCCCTTTTACATGCGAGCACAAGACCGGATGACAGAGCACACATGTGTACAGTCAAAGCGTGTGCTAAATGCCTGCATTACTGAATTGTTGCATGGTGCCTGACACGAACAATCAAAAGTCTTGCATAAAGCACAATGAAGAAACGGGCGCAGCAAGTGGATCACACAGGTAGCCTGTTTCTCGATGCAAGGCCTCCTTGTTCACAACTTGTAAGCAGCAAGTCACAAACTGAAGCTCACAAGGCTTCAGCAGATCTGTCTAGACAATTCTGCTTCTCAAATCAGCTACTGCATTCCAAGGATCCTCTGCCTCGGCACATGCTGCCTGCTGTACATATGTGTTCTGCATTTTGTGTGTTCTGATTATGTGCAGCCTCACAAGCAGCTGTAGTAGAGCACAATGCTTCAGTAAAGTCCCACATGAGTCACCAAAACTTGACTCTGTGTCTGATGCTGGGTTTTGAAAACTACATGACTGATCACACAGGACACACTGAAGTGCACATCAGCTGGTCACTGTATTGTAGCCGATGTCATTGGGGCTCTGTGCGGTCCAATTGTGGCCTTTACCATGCCCGCCCTTGCTTTCATCAGTTCGTTGAGTTCCAATATCACATACTGGTATGTCACACCTGCCTTACATTTCACGCATGATGTCAAGAGCTGACATGTGCTTCAGTGGTGCATACTTGTACACCCTGATTGCAAAGGATGTTCTTAGCCATGAAAACACGGGCCCTTCTGTAACTCAAGCCATTTGGCATGTGAACAATGTTTGTATGCAGCTCATCAACAGCGTCTCTCAATGGCGGATTTTGTACATGAGACTGTCTGCCATGCTTGCCACTCTGTGTTAACATTATCAGCGGCGCCTGAGCATGAGTCAGCTCATGACTCTTGTCCAGTCCAGCCATGCTCACCATACTCACCCACCGAGCTGTCCTTTGACCCCACTTCCCTAGCCCCCTCCCTTCCATTGGATCCTCCTTCACTCGTCCCTCACTCACCCTGCACTCATCCCGCACTCACCCCTCACTCACCCCGCACTCACATCTCACTCACCCCTCAATCACGCACCAAGCACACTCCCCAATCCCCTTCCCAACTCACTCTTTTGCCTTTCCCTGAGCTCATACTGCTGCGCCAGTTCATGCAGCTAATCACTCTCTCAGCATGCTGCATGGCCACATGCAGGACTAAGAAATCAAGGCAGGAGGTGGCCCTGTCTCCATTCAAATGGGTGATCAAGTACACCGGCTGCAAACGTAAGTTTCCCATCTGTCTGTGCCCTTGGTGCAATGCTTGACAATTCTCTCCTTCCTGTCTTGTGTTTGTACAAATGGCCTGAGTATGACGTTGGAGAAGCATCCACTAATGACAGATCTCATGACTTTGATCTTTGGGCAGCTGCTTGTCTGCAGCTGACTATCTGACAGGCAACGAATGTCTGCGTGCAAAGCAGCGATTGATCATATCCATGCCGATACAGTAAATAAGCTTGCTGCCACTGCGCTCTATGCACTGGTCTAGATGTATACTGAGGAGGTTGTGTGCTTTCATGCAGTGATTTCTGCTTTCAATTGGTTCATTATCATCTTCTATGTGGGAAGCTCCCACTTTCTGATGTATGCTATTTATGCTATTTTTAAACAAAATCACTTTTGCAATGCTTGCCAGGTTTGTGATAGATGACTTACGCTGTTAATGTGAATTTTCCCCTTGTTTGTTGCATGCCTGTGTTATTGCTGTGGCTATGGTCTGTGTGACCGGTAGCAACATGCATGTCTCATGCTTTGACCAGCATGTTTGGCGAAGTGCTGTGAGCACGCAGGCCAATGGCACTGGGCCGGCGCTTATCTACTCCACCAGGATATGTGCACAAGCTGTGCATTAATACAATTCGTTTGCCAACTGCTACCAGTGTTGATTGGGCAGCAGCTTTGATGACAGTGATACTAGGCCGTGAGTGTGAACAATGGCCGCAATATTTGCAGCCAGTTCAGTGCTCTAACTGAGCAGAGTCGTGAGGTGCTGAGGAATCATAGTTCTTGAAACTACAGTGAGGGGGGTCTAAACCTGGTGCCATGAACTGCTTTTTGCAAGACAAGTGTCTTGCAAGACATCATTTCTGTGATTATATGATGCCTCCGCGGAGGCCAATGCCGTCATCGGTTGTATTTATGGCCAGTGACTGATTAGGCGTATTACAGGGCAGGTCTTATTCCAAAACTGATTATTGTTAGTTGTCTGCAGTTATATCGGCACAACTGGCCTGTGTACTGCTTCTGATTGTCTGCATCTATGGTGCAAAGGTATCCTCTGGTTCCAGTTCTGGTCACATTCTTTTCTGATGTGGTGAATTGTAGCTGTGTCGACACGAGAAGCGTCTGTGTATTTACAGCATGGAATCCTAATGTATTTCTGTCAATTCACATCCGTTGAACAGTCTTATGCTGCAAGAATGATCCTGAAATTTAAATCGGATCACCGACAAAGTAGGCATCAGGCCTTGTGGTTATGTCCTGTGTGTGCAAGCAAGTCCCCTTGCATGTGCCACAGGGGAAACCGCAAAAGCATTGGGTGCAACAAAAATAGATTTTCTTCGTGAGCCTCCAGTTACAGACGCTGCAGCATGCTTTTGGATTGTGTCTACGACACATGTGTTACAGTATTGATGATTAGTGTGTCTGAGGATTCCTACCTAGAGTTCTAACACAACTGTGTTGGGCACAAAGGTGGTGGTGCAAAAGCTGATGCAAGGCTAGGCACAGACTATGTTTGCAAATGGCCTGCCTAGACTTGTGTTGCGAGTTCTATCATGGCATGCCAAAACCACCACTCGTAAAGGGCAGACATGCAGCTGACTGGTGATAACAAACTCTGGCCAATCTGCATATTTGCAGCGTGGCGCAATCTCCAAACTGCAAAACCACAGCTATGACAGGCTGTCACTTTACTCTGCCAAACCCCTGACCGGCAACGTTTCAGCCTGCTGCAACTGCTGCACCCCACCGCTGACGTGAAACGGAGGAGGAATGTCGAAGGCAGTGTCAAGACGGCTGCCAGAGGCTGGGAAGCCGGAACCAGAAGCGGAGGCAAAAGAATCCCGCCGGCTGTGAGCGTCATGGAAGGAGTCTGCTCGGCTTGAGGCCTGCGTTGTGAATGATCCCTGGCGCTCGGCGGCAGAAGCGAATGAGTCCATCGAGCCCTGAAGAGAAATGGCAGCGTAGTCACCAAATGCATGCAATACTTGACCGTGATACATTCAACGCCTACACTGCTCACTCTGGACTGCAACTAGCCAAAAATTGGTGCACAGTTTGGTCATGAGGCAGACAACCTCATAGCTTGTGCTCAACAGCTTACAAAACAGGCAAATAAGAAATCAGGATGTGGCTTTACCTCCTGACTCAGATTCCCATAGGACTGTCCTCTATTGCCAAGAGGAACAGCGGTCTCCTCCCCATGACCCTTTGTCTTCAGGGTCTGGACACCTGACACTGTGCCAGCCTGCTCAGCATTCTGCTGCTGGCTTGATGCCTGCTGAGTCATGCCTGCTTGACCACTCGTTTGTGCCTGTCCAGATACGCCAGCAGGCACCTGCAAAGTGCCACACCTCCAAATGAGTCGGAGGAAGGGCAAGCATGCAAGCATCTCAGTGTGCAATCCCACACAATCTCATGACCCTATAGAAGCTTGATCCATGCTGGCTAGTCTCTGATCACATGTAAAACTGGCCACACTGTCAATGCCCTTCTACAGGCACTCACAATCAAGCAAGAGCTGCTTTGCATGCCTCATGAACAAGGATGCTTGCTACCCACAATGTGCATATGACCGTACAGTCAACATGCTACAAACACATGCAAAGCCACGGTAAGGCATTCTGAACAGCTTACCACGAGGTGACTGTCACCATGACCGCCCGCCTGAGCATTGCCTCCCCTGACTGGCGAGCTTGGCGCCTGCAAACGCCCAAGCCAGTGTAAGCTGAGCAACAATGTGAAGCTTGTCATCGAAGCCAGTCAATATCCTGTACAATCTTGGGAACTGCACAGAGACTGTGGCAAAAAAGCACAGAATGCACGCAAAGCAAACACGGCAACAGGCAGTGGACAACTTGTGCCACTGCAGCAGCACATAGTGCAATGTGATCAGAGCAGCAGCCCTGCACACAGAAGCGGCTCAGCATACTTTAACGTCTTGAGCAGTACGTCATAACTGACAGCTTACATTTGACATACTAGGCATATTGCACAGAGGTGTTATGCCTTCAATAGCTATATCAGTACTCACCAGCAGATGTCCCCCCAGGGGTGCAGCACTCTGGCCAGGGGGGGCGTGGTGGGTGGGGGAGACTGGGCCCTCCAGGGATCCAACCCCGCCATTCTCTGCATCACCCAGGTCATACCTACTGGGATCAAATCCTGGGCTGCGGCCTACTCCCACCTGCACCATAACAGCACCAGGTTATCCATTTGCACTCAGTTGCACCGACCAACATCCCAAATCTGTTATGAGAGCTAATTTGGGTTACATGCTTCTCTAGCTCATGCAGATGCTTGTGAGCTGTGTGCTACTATGATGCTTGGGAGTGCAATGCCACAATTTGCAGGCCATGACTGGGTTTCCTACAGCTGTTGCTGTAATGCAGGAGTTGCACACGCTGTGTGAGATTGACACGAAGCATGACAAGAGCTTTTCTGCCAGACGAGACTCAAGCTCTTGCCAAGGGTCTTGTCAGTTTCACACCTAGTTGCAACTGCTGCATTACTGCAACACCTGTGTAGAGAGTACTGACATGCCTGTCTGTCCTCAGATACGCTTGCTGCATGCCTATCACACAAATTGCCAAGACACCAAGCGTCAAATTACCAGACCGAGCAAGGGCTCATGCAACAAGCTAACAGTAATGTAATGCATATGCTGCAACACTTGCAGCTATAACAGGGTCCCTGTGTCTATGATACAGCCTGACGAGACAGTCAGTATGCACTTGCCTGCTGGCCAGGCTGCTGAGGCTGGCGGGCAGCCATGGCAGTCTGGTTGGGGTAGGGCTGGGCCAGGGGGTTGTTGTGCACCCCATTCATCCTGCCATTGCCTGGCCCATTCAACTGCCCATCTGTACAGGCAACAAGATCATCAGCCAGCATAGGCATTCACACTGAACACGAGGCTTGAGAACCCCCACGCATTGAGACATGTAAGCAGCAGATTTTACGGCCTGCAGTGTATATCTGGCATCAGAGCAATGTTGCCCTGCAGGCAAGCTGCCCAGTTTGACCAGGAAATGCCTGTGCAGGGCGGTGTCAGCGTAGTAAGCCTGCCTCACTATTGCTGCCAGCGTTTGATAGGGGTCTCTTTGCACTCTTGCATCTCCCAACCCTATCTTCAGATACTGGCAGCGTCGATATCATGCAAATCAGCGTTAATGTCTTCAGCAGCAGCATGATATCTTCGAAAGCAGAATTGACAACTTAGATGCGCACAATGGACGCAGCACAGCAAAAGGTACCTGTCTGGTAGGCAGGGGGTCCAGAGAGGGCAGGAATGGCTTCCTCCTGGTTGGCATACCCCATCTCCAGGTCCGGCATCAGCATGGGCTCAGGCTTCCGCCGCGGAATGGGCAAGCAGCATACCTCCCGCCAGTTGCGGAACAAGCCTCTGCATCACCAACAGCCACAGCTAAGCAATGCGATGGCCACGTACACATGTGACATGTCAATCAGCAGTTGTTGCAAGTTTGAGCTTAGTTGCCTGTGTTGCAGGAGGAAATGGCAAGCTGCTTGCCAAACATCAAGGTAGACCAAATTGGTGCAAGTCTCCTGCATCACACACACCCATGTGACACCAAGGGTTCTGCCACATGCTAGAATCAGACGCTGACCCGGGGCCCCTCTGGGATGACAATGAGCATGAAGACTCCTTCCAGCCATCCAATGTAGGATGCGTGAGGTGTACGAACAGATGCATGACATGTTGTTATTTCTTACATATCAAAAACAGCAGCACAAATGAGCATACCTTGTTAGGCTCACACAGGCATGCAGGCCTAGAAGAAGTTTGCAATGCAATGGATCAAGTGCATGTGCTGCTGCTAAGCGGATATGCTATATGAGGTGAAGAGGTGTGAAGCAGCATGCATTACTTTTGACATCAGATAAGTAGTGCGCCAATCAGCAGAAGCTTTACCTGTTGTAAGGATTGCCTTGTGCTGTGCCGTATCTATGCCGGAAGTGCTCATACGTGGTCTGGTTGGTGGTGGTCAAGAAGATGTGGAAACCACTTAACCCACCCACAAAGCTGCAGGCAGTCAAACATCATATTCAAAAACCTATGGTTGCCGCTGGGCTGATATGGGCAAACATGCTTTTAGATGCCTTGCGCTCAATGACAGCATGCAGCATGCAGTAAAAGTACACTGCCTAGGCACAGAGTGTCTTGCGGTTTCTAATGAGAGTTGAGTTTTTTATGGTCATTGGATACATGACCAAAGAAGCAGTTTTTTATGGCTGAAACAGTGCTGTGCTGCTGATGGTCTGCTGATGAAGTCCAACACATGCTTGTTGATATCGAGCTGATTAACAGCTTGAGACGCACATGTGTGACATGCAGTGGTCCTGCAAAAGCTCGCCATGAGTCGCTGGTGCAGCAAGCAAGGAGCAAGCAAGGAGCTAAGGTGTGTATGTGGTTGTGGTTGTGAAGCATCAGAACAACAGCAGAGCCACAATCATGTGGGCAAACATTGTTGTACCAACCTCACTGTCAGTGTTGCTGATGCATAAGCAAAGGAAGCACTGTGATTGCAGTGGCACAGCAGCAGTACAAGCTCACCAGCAAGCCAGCACAGAGTAGATGATGAGCACAATGTTGGCAGGCTCCTTGCGGATGGCAGTGCCAAAGCTGTGATACCGCCACTTGCTGATCAGCAGCAACTCTGCCAGGCAGGTGGCAAAGATGGTGCAGCACAGCAGAGTGCAGCTGAAGATGAAAGCCAGGAAGAAGCGGTAGTTCCTCTGCAATGCACAACTCAAGAACTTCTAGCAGCAAGATTGTCAGACTTACAGAAATGGTGCTGAGAGAGATGCAGGAGAGTATGACTGCAGCTGCACCCCAGATAGAGCCGGCAATGCCTCTGCATTACAGAGAAATGGTTTGTTGTATCACTAAGAAGGAAGTGTGGAAGAGGGAGAACCATGTGTATGTGGCAAAGTTGAAACAGCACAGAGCAGAAAAGAAATGCCAGGAAGAGTTGATAGTCCCTATGCAGCACAGAGAAGAGAACATTGCATCAGGGGATCATGCTGCTCAATCTGACAGATTCACATGAAGTCCAGCCAAAAACGAGGACCACATTCAAGCATCCATCCCTGCCTTTCTGCTGGAGTGACAGGTAAACTGCCAATATGCACATGGGTGATACAAATTCTGAACTGGCTTTTTGCTACCATTCCTTCAATGCCCCTGTTCCATTCCAAGCAGGATCAGGGTTTACCACAGCCTTTGATCTTTCCAAGCATTTGTTCCCTCAAAGGCACCTGAGCAGTTGTTCATGCAACAAGAGGGTGTGCAAATCACAAGACCCTCAGGTGCACAGAAAACACAGAACCACAGACCCAGTCACCACTCAGGGCCGGAAAGTGGGTGCGTGACAGTCTTGTGTGTCATGCATGACAACAAATGCCCAGTGGGAACATGTATGCAGATCAGGCACAGTAAGCATGTAAGCAGTAATGCAGCAAATGCTCACCAGGCCTACACAGGTGCCAACCCATGGGCAGTGATGGTCAAACTTCTCCACACAGTTGTCGCAGACAGCACAGTGGGAGCAGCGGGGCGGCCGCCAGTGATTACAGGTGGTGCACCACTTTGTCTGAATCACAAAGCCGTTGATCTGGTGCTCCTTGTATGCAGGCCGGCCTCTGCATCACCACACTCCCTTGTGAAAGCAAATCACGTTGATGCTTGTTGCCCATTATGGGCAATGCTTTGCTGGGATGCTCTGCAGCTGCTCAGTTGTAGTCGGCGCAAGGTTGGTAGAAGTGAAGCATATGTGCGAGTGCCTGTTTTGCTTGTCTGAGATTGGGTTTTACAACTTGCAAAAAGGTTGCGCGCTGCCTGCTTGACTGACTCCTTTCCTCGTTCCACACAGGCAACAGACAGGGGACACATAATTGCAAGGCTTCCCAGAAGACAGACAGGCATCAAGATGGCTCTTTCAAGCATGCTTGCAAGCTGCTGGGTACTTACAGTTTGGCTTCTGGCCTGTTGCCATCGTCTCTGGGATAGAATCCAGGGTCTCTCAGCGCGGTCATGCACAAGCAGAACATGCATGCCAGAAGCTCTGCTGCTATGATGGCTACCAGGGCCCAGGAAATGTTGGGACCAATCTTGGATGCCACAAAGCCAAAGAATATTCCACAGGGAGCGCACAC
>JAABUO010002972.1_pt1 | contig 20378 bp, 16 predicted proteins | sample 5559291 | NCBI WGS metagenome assembly JAABUO01 (sample SAMN10711878, study PRJNA513372) | rock metagenome | isolation source: Antarctica rocks | place: Antarctica: Victoria Land, Finger Mt sud
TAAGATTATATAATATTTAACTTGTTACTATTAAATATTAAAATTATTTAATTATCTTTATTAAAACTAGTGTTAAATGTAAAATTTTCATCGTATCTTCGTACGTTACAAATCGTACTTCTTAGTACACACTTTAATAACTTCATATTAAATATATAATACACACGCTGTATGTTAACGATATCTTTTATTATTACTGTTATTTATATATAACTGAATTCTCGTCGTATATTTAATAATTACATGATAATATAAGAAAGTAATGCAAAAGAGTAATGCAATTAATTAATTAAATTAGTTTTAATTATTACTATAAGTCTTTTAATAATAATGACGTAATAGATTTTTTTTAGTAAATCTTAACATTTAACGTCATTTTTAATTATTTAACGAGTCGAGCGAGTTAAATTAAGAACTTAAATCATAACTTAATTCGAGGCCGATATTAAGTCGAGTTATGATATTAAAATCGAGTATTTAAGCCGAGTCATGATATTAATATTAAGTATTCGGGCCGAATTTTAATGTTAATATCGAGTATTTAATTCGAATTAAAATGTTAATATTAAAACTTAACTCGATGATCAGTTTAATTAAAAGTAAGTCTCATTAATTAAATGTATATTTATAAATAAAAGAGTCTTAAAGTTATAAATTATCTTTAAAGAAAAATTATAATAAAAGGTTTAATACGAAGTATTAAAAGAAGATCATATTATTTTAAGCGAGAATGACTAAATCGATAACGAATTAAGTCTCGTCTAAATTTAAAAATGCTTTAATTCAGAAATTAAAATCTGTTAAAAAAGCGAGTATTAAATGTTACTAATTAATGATCATGCTTCTTATATTATTACGCAGATGATTAATTATTATATTAGTTAAAAAATCGTTTTACTGTATCTTTCGATTTATATTACTCATCTGCTTTAATTACTTAATGTTAAAGTTTTTGCTTCATTAATTACTGCGTATAAGACTCATGTTCAGCGAGTTACTCGACTTAAAGACAGTTACTTAATTAATAAAACGAACTTTCTGAAGTTATATTAACAGACTCGACATGAAGTAATTACATTACTGAATATTAAAAAAACATGAACAGTTATAAAACTTCTATCGTTTTGCTCAGTATTAGTACTTCAGCACTTTTCTTTTTCTGTTAAGAAACTAAAGTAATCATAGTAATATAACATTATTATTCGTTTAACTACGTCTTTTAAAGTTACAGTTACATACATTAATTTTAATAACGATTTAAAAATAATTATAACATTTATAAATATCTCGCAAGTACAGCAGCTTGTTAAACAAGCAATAAAAGAAACGACTTCTAGTTAAATTCTTTAAAAGATGAATAAAGCAGTAATACGAGTAATAACGAAATTTATTATTCAGAATATTATTAATCTGAAACTTCTTAAGTTAAATAAAAGAAAGAAATAAAAGATTAATCGAATCGAGAGTAATTATAATATCGTAAGAGTCATGAATTAAAAAATTATTAATAAAAAAAAGAAGAATTAATAAATAAAAACAGGACATAAAGAGATTAATTTCTTATTACGTTTAAATTCTGAGCTTTTTACTTTAAAATCTTCTATTTATTAAATACGAGCTGCAGCTTCAGTTTAATAAACAAAGATGTAAAATAAGAAAATTAATAATTTACTACGTTTAGGCTCTGAGCTCTTCGCTTCGAAGTCTTTCTCTACTTTTAAAAAACGAGCTGTCGCAGCATCAATGACAGCAAGCTCTAGACAAAAGAAGACGAAGCAGCTGATAGTTAAGCTACGGATCAGGCAGCTGAAGCAGAAGCAGAAGCTGAAGCAGGAGCAGAAGCAGGAGCAGGAGCAGGAGCAGGAGCAGGAGCAGGAGCGGAATAATGTGATATCTATAACTGATCAAACAGGGCGAGGCATGCGTATCAGAAGGGCAAAAAGGTCTTATTAGTAGCTACGTAGTTCAAACAAATCGGTTGAAGCAATGAAATTTGAAATGTGGATTTTCAGCCCTGTAGGGCTGTCCGACTGCTAGGTTTATCCGACTGCTAGGTGAATCCTTCTATCACAAATATCACTATTTACTGAAACGTTAAACGTTTCAACAATCGAAAAGGCGTTCGTATGGTCATTAGTGATGATGGTAGCTGGTGTGATCTACGGAAGTCCCATGCCTTCTGGCATTTTATAGCACATATAGGTCTTCGGCAAGGTAGTCTGACCTGCTACCGTAACTTACTTCATCCGCGCGTCGTGGATTTTTGAGAGCTCTTTTAGGCCTACCTTGCCACGATCTTTCTCGCCGAAGAGTTCCTTGATTACGTGGTATCTGGGCTCACAAGACTGCGAGTTTGGTCGGAATTCTCCATACTAATGATTGGTCAAAGGTGTTAGTAGTTGGCGCCGAGGGAAATAGATTACTGGCGAGCATTCGAGATATGAAGCAGCCGATCTAGATGTTGATGCTATTGATAATTATAGTTGAGAGTCTAGTAAGTATGGTAATTCAGGATGAGATTCTAACTGGGCCACTGCAAAACTCAGGCACAAAGCAGGAAATCCTTAGCAGCCTGGTAATGACTGGAAAGACTAGCTGAGTACGTCTTGGAGCGGTTCCTACTTTCCCAAAACTATGCGCAGGATTCAGTGACCTAGAGGATGTTTGCTAACCCACGAGTAAGAGAGTCCTCGAAGCTGTGGGAAAAGCACTCATCCGCATGCGCTGTTCCTGGCCTCAAACGGCGGATGTCGGCAAAGGGCTATGGCCAATATCGCGCGAGCGAAGAATAGAAGCATTAACCCGCCGCTTGGATATAAAATATATACTCTAGCAGCGTACCTCTTACGCTGCAGCTGCTCTCTCCCCGTCGCGTTGCTGTTCACGTCTTGAACACCTCTGGTTTCCTGCTTTCAGCACAGTCACTCCACCACGGAAGCTCGAATCAGAAGGACGTAATAAGAAACTTGAAGCGATGTTGTACGAACCTTTTAAAACACTCACGATCTCAATAATAACCATCACCTTGGGCTCCCTTGCGCGAACAGATCCAGTCTGCAGCCGCTTCTACGGCCGCCCATTGTATAGTGATTGCTCTGATCTTACAGAGGCTCTAGCAAATGGATGGCCAGGAGACAATCCTGAGCGGCGTGACCACTTGTTTTCTCTCCGTTTCGCTAGGATTCCACCGGGGACTAGTGGGCCTGCTCGCAAAAATCGAATATATCTACCCAAGTTTGCGCAACAAGGTCGGATCAAGAGAATAGCCCTTCCTTGAATTACGCAAAGACGCTGATTATTCTCTGGAAGCTTTAAGGGGGTTGTGTGATGTCGCTGATGACCATCAATCAAGCCAACGGACTCATTACGGCTGATGTCGCTCACTATTACGATATGTTGCTTCCCGGGCGTGCGATAGCTACGGAATGTGTGGCGGACCCCCCAACTGGGGGATACCATCACGTTGGTGCGTAGAGATATCTATGTCTTCTGCACCGTTACCGCTTACCCTGCTGGATCTCAGCTGGCATTGTGCTAAGACAGCGTCCAAATCCACAGGTAGCCAAAACGAATTGATACTCACGCTATTTGCACCTGACTCAGACTACGAGAAGGCCATCCAGAGCATGATTCAAGCCGGCGAATCCATCTGCGCGCAAGAAGCTGCCTCTGGAGCCTCAGTGGACATTACAGGGGCAGCCTCTTGCGGTTCGACACCACCGAGTGCTCCAAATACCTTTACTGGCCCTATTTGTGGCCGTTCTTGCTGGAGTTCCGCCAACCTTTGCAGCGGTAGGGATGGGTGTCGGTGTATTGCAGACTCTCATCAAGGTGTTGGCAGTCGATTTTTCTCTAGACTATGCAAACCCGCCCTGGGTACTAACACGACACAAGTCGCAAATGGAAGCGTGCCTGCAGATACGTCTTCTGCAACGGTGACACTAGCGGTATGTCCATGCAACTGTACCTATGTCTCCGAGGCATGCTACGAGTCACTGACAGGTATTGTTCATGAACCGGCAGTGATGAACTTGGGAGAGCTAGAACCACCGGTATCGAGTTGCTGCAACACTACGACAGGAGGAATTCAGCAAGGTAGACGAAAAAATGGCATGAAGTGCTAGCTGACTGATCTGTTACTTTACGTATTTTGACTCCGAGTACCTCCAGAACACTTCACCCTAGAGAAGAATTGATGGCGATTTAGATCAGAAATTTATTTTGGAACGCTTCGGTTTGGGTACGACCCAAACCGTAACCATACTCGAATGGGCCAACGAAATATGAAAATTGAAGTAAAGTACGTATCTCCCTACCGTCTATGATCGCACTTTTCTTCTTAAGGGTGGGATAGATAAGAGTCTTATTGCGGTCTCGGGGCTCAGGTCACTCTTGGCCCTCTTGAAGAGGCGAACATCGATTTCGCCGCTCAGATGTAGATGGTATCTACCAAAAACGAGGAGCACATTGAGGAAGGATCTTTAAAGGGGATTGCCCTCCTTAAGTAATAGCATTTCATTCAACATCGCTACACTAGAGATTTGTATTCTTCTTTAGACCTTAGGGAATTCCAATCTTACTTTTCCCCTTAATGCTCGCTCATAGGTGCCAATTTGATCCCCTGTCCGCTTCAAATGACTGCGGCGCGTTCCACGGTTATATAAATCGTACTTTGTATGTTTGTATCTATAATACGAAGACTGTAAGTACCTTAGCCTACTCTACGCCCTATTAAGCATGATTCTCTCCGCCAGTACCTTTGTAAGAACAACCAAGTTTGACCTCTTGGATGCCTGGTGATTGTAGTAAACGTTACTAACAAAGCTACCATCCTCGTCTTTGATACAATCGCACTAGGATTGCTAGACCCACCAATTGCTTGGCCAGAGATCGAATCTTGAATTTGAGAACATCTTTCGCCATACCTGATCCAGCAGATGGGGACATTTTGTATCGGGCTAGATGTTTATTGCACCTTCTCATCTATATAGGTTATGTTTAGGGATTGGCACGGTTCTTCGGGCGGCCTGTTAAGCCAGTGAAGCCTCAGATAATAGGGGGTCATAGTCTCTCTGTTCGACCCCGGGTTACCCAACTTCTCGTACGAATCAAGACCGAACCTAAAGAGCTATCGTATCAATAGTATTAGAGATAGATTTAGATATGAAACTAGAATCATAAACATTTCGGTTCGTCTAATTGACGAAGAGAAAAAGAAAAGAAATAAATTTAATTCTCCCTAACGATAACCAGAACCCTTTTAACTTGGAAACTTATATTTGCGCTCGTCTGATCTTTCTCTTTATATATTATTTTAGCTTCATATCGTAATTAACAGCAGATGCTTCGGCTTCTCAAATCGCTTGCATGTTTGCTGCTACTATCTCGCTAAGTTCATTCTGTAAACATCTCTTCGCTTCGGCAAACATTATGCAGATGGTCGTGACTTCAGGAACACCTTCGGTTAAGACAGTAAGCAGACGCATCCAGTCGTCATGATTGCTTAAAAGAAGGAAGTTTATCAGTCTAGGACTACTTTGAATGCTGAAGCTTGAGCGATGGCGCTCAGATGTATATTCTTTTTGATATATTAAGATATTTGACAATCTGGTGTAGAGGTGCTTGAGATGCCAAGTAGGGCCTACCGGGAGTGCAAAGGAGCACATTAGTCGTAAGAGACTACTTGAAAGTAGCGAGCTCCCTGAGCTGCGAGGAGATATCTTCGCTACAGCTTTGCTCGCTGAAAATAATTTGTAAGCTATCGAGCTTCGGCATAATTTTGTATTTGTATTTCTAGTGTTTAAGCATACTCAGCACCTTCAGGCAGCCTTCTAAGCTTGTGCTCTAAGCTTTTTTAAACCTGTTTATGTTTTAAAGCGGCTAAGAAGCGTTAAAAAACTTTATTTATTTAAGTAACTGAGTATATAAAGTGTGATAAAAGAAAACAGATGTAAATGAATAAAAAAAGACGATGTTTTTAAAAAGATTTAAACGAACGAGATTATTATAAAAATAAATAAGTAATTAACTTTATATAATATATATTTCTCTGCTCAGAGATTTTCTTAACATGAATTTTATTATTATTTAAATAAATAATGACTCTTTCTTTAATAAGTGTTTCATTAATAATTTAACTAAGAGCTTAAGTAGCTTGTAAGCTAGTAAGTAAAGTTACTTACTACGTTTTTAAGGTATTATTTTCTAGTATACTACTAAATTTTAGCTTCACTTTAACCGAATTAAAAATAGCTTATACATAATTTATTTACAGCTTCTGAAATATACATTTAATATTTAATCTGTTTTTTCTTCGCTAATATAACAGCTTCGTAACGATTATGCATTTCGTTAATAAAAGTATTTAGCTGCTTCGATATGATGACATCTTAAACTTCTCGTACTGCTTTTCTTAAAGTATTATAAAAAAGCTTATTCTAATCGCTATAATGCTTCTGAATTTAATTCTTTATAATGTTTCATACGGCTTTAATAAAATTTAAATTAAACGAATATAAAGATCAGTTTATAACGCGTATATCTTTATTCTTAAGCTTTTCTTAAGTATATTTTACTGCGTGCTCGAGAGCGTTATTCTGCATGAAGAAGAGACTCTGTTACATTCTCATTCAGTCGTGTATAACAGATACAATATGCTCATAATAAGACTTCTTGTTAATTTTATCTTAATCTTTCTTTCAGAAAATATAAAGCTCTTTAATTAATTTCGAAAAACATTCTTAAAATATTTATTCATTCTTTCTCGAAAGATGATACATAATATAAATAAAATCGTACTTTTCGTAAGCTCGTTTAATAACTCATATTTTACGATGACGCGTGTCGTTAACTTAAATTTCATCGCTTTACAGTATAATTCGTTACTGTTTCTTAATTCAGTTAAGATGCTCGTATGCTCAGACTAGTTAAAGTAATTAATTTTTTTTTAAAATTAAAAACTTTCTTCGTGCTATTCGTCTGAAGAATTCTTCTTTTTTTAATGCTAAACGTATGACATTTTTAAAAACATCTTATTTAAGCTTTTAAGAAATTTAATAATATAAAAGCTGTCGATTCTTTTACGAAGCACATACAAAATTAACTAAAATTTATAAAGATTTAACGTTAATAGTTAATTTTCGTTCGCATCGACGCTTTTATAAAGTAAATTTATATGAACATGCGTATTAAACCTGATAAAAGATTATTTTTAAAAATTCAGCTATTTAAAAGTATTTTCAGTTAATTTCTTTTAATGTTTAAGTCTGAAGTTAAAGATTTCTGAATAAATTTAACTGTTTAGTAAGTGTTTTCGAAGGCTTCATTTGGCTAGTAAACTTCATTTAACTGATAGGCTTCATTTGGCTAATAGGCTTCGTTTAACTAATAGGCTTCGTTTAGCTGATAAATAAACTAATAAATGTTTAAAATTTAATGTGAAAGAAAATAGAGGTCGAATATTCTAACAAAACTCAGTATTAGCTAGCAGAGATACTTTTAGCGCGTATTAAAGAATAATATCTCAGCAATCGTAGTAACGTATAATGCGCTACGAACGCAGCAGCTAGCTACTAATAGAAACATTTTTTACAAGCTAAATGATAGTATAATTAATTAAATATTAAAGAAAATATGATGTGTAAGATTTCTCGCTAAATTTAATGAAAGGTGCGAAAGAATTCTGTTTCTCGCCTCGTATTAGCGTATGCAGAAAGGTATTAAATTCTTAACATCGTAATTGTCGCGTCCCCCCTTACATTTACTATTAAATTCAGACATTCTCGTTATCATTAACGCTTTCGCTTTAGAAAAATTAAATAAATAAATAAATTTAAAGCTGTTTTTAAAAGCATTTACTGATCTGTTAAATAGCTATGCCTCGCTTACTAAATTTATTCATTCGCTTTAAAATAATACGTCTTTTACTACTACACTGACGTTTTTTAATTATCATTAAAAAGGTTTATTATTATTTTAATATCGTTTATAATATATAAAAGAATCTGTTTATATATTATTCGTCGTGTAGATCTCAGTTTTAACTTAAGAAAATCTTTCGTAAAGTTTTTTCAGTCGCTGAAGATTTTCTTATTACATATTTAAAGTAATAATTATAAATCATGTAAAAAGAGATGATGTGATTTCTATAAGAAGAATGAGATATACATGTTCATTAGTTCACGATATCGAGAATTCTAAAGAAGAAACACTGAAGCAATAAAAAGAAACAGCGTGTGAGCATCAGATAGAACGATGAGCTACGGCTTAACTGAATAGCGAAGCTGCTGCATACAACGATCGAGCAGCTCGTCTTTATTAATAAGACTTTCTTTAACGAGATTACAGACTAACGTTATTAAGCTTACGCATCAGTTAATGAAGCAGCTCGCTATTAAGTCTTTAGAAAGAAAGAGCATTTCTGAAGCGTTCTTTCAGCGTATATAATTAATGATTATTTATTCTGTATCGATATTCGTGAAGAATGATTTAATCGCGAAGCCTTCTTTTAATGAATATTAAATGAGCTGTTATCTCATTGCAACGTTTTTTCAGCAGCTCGAAGTGTGATCGTCATGAATAACGTCAGCATACAATGATTCTAACAGCGACGTCAGCGTTGGCTTTGCGAACAGCGTCTGCTTTAACTGCTTTAACTTTGTTAGAAGGTTTCTTCGATCTTAATGAGATGCTTGAGGGGATGAGTGAATTCTCTAGAGATAGGTTCTGACTTCGGCGTGACGACGGCATGATGGCTTCGGGGGTTGAGGGGGGCTAAAAGGATGTTAGTAGTGTACTAGATCTGAATAGCTTCATATTTATCTGTTTGATTAATTTTTCTAAAGCGAAAGCGTTAATGATAGCGAGAATGTCTGGATTCAATAGTAAATGTGGGGGGGGGGCCGAGGGGGCGCGACAATTGCGATGCCAAGGATTCGATACCTTTCTGCATACGCTAATACATGAGTAACCGCTCAGATGACACCATGAGGTACTTACTTCTACAATCTGCCTTGATCCTTCGCGCATCCTTCGACAACAATAATGTTAATGCATTCACATCTGATGGTCCAGGTCCCTAATGGTGTTGGTCACTCAGCCGCTTCCGTGCATAACGCGCTGTCGACAGCTGAAGCGGCAGCAACGCTGCCCCTCAAATCCGGCATGAGAGCTTCTGAGCGCCCACGTCCTGAAAAACGAATCCATACAAATCTTACTCCCCTCAACCTCCCATGAATCCAGTTGGAATTATCTTCGATTCCGATACCCCTCAAAGTCGACGGAGGCCTTCACTAAAAGAACCCAAGGGCTGTTTCCACCACGTTCTTTCCCAGCGGTTACTCTGCTGCTACGCACCCTCTGCCAACTGCGTCTGGCCTGTTCTCAATCTAACATGACCGCATCAGTACCTACAGCCAGCTCTACGATCACAAACAGCTCAATCACTCAGCCCCTTGTCTGGAACTTTACCTACCCGAACTCTGGCTTCGACTCTGTACAGCTCGTGTCGTACAAAGACATAATCAGAGCATCATGGACACCCTTACCAGCAAACGAAACAACCACCTTGCAGATCAATTGTTGAAACCGAAATGGCAGTACCACACCAACCTGTTCGTCAAGAGACCTCTGGTTCGCAATATGGACGCTGACCAGAATTGTGACTGTAGGGTTTACGCAGCCTCCTGACTTCACGTCGAATATCACCACGCTTTCAGCATTCTCGTATGCAGACTACTTCGATGTTCCTATTATGCCCTACAAAGCATACGATCCCTGCAAATTCCTTCTTTCCAATACACTTTACGACAAGGTGGTTGATGCCATCAGTGATTCTTTCGGTATCAATGATACTGCTGAAAAGAATGGGTAGATATGAGCACTGGATCATCCGGCGCCGATGGGTCATATTACGGACAGCTTCCACGGGAGTTCTGCTGCGGTAGTAAGGTTGTCTGGGGCCGCTATAATGCGGCTCATTGGCTTGGCCTGTGTAAATACTATACTGGTAGGACGGATGCTGTAGAATTATATCTTGGATCATGTTGCACAAGGAGACGGGACTATGCTTCATCCTAGAACCTGCAACCCGGAGAAATTTGATCAATACATGCGGATTATCTATGTCATATCTTCCGGCAATGGAATTCGTAATTGAAAGGTTTAAGATCTCAATTTGCCCAGGGCTCAGCTGAATCACCTACAAATTCTTCGCAGATTTCCCAAGACCACAATTGGCACTCGCCGCCTGTTCTTTCCAAGACGCTTCCATCATTCAGTTGTCCGCCTTGATGAGATCTGCCGCCTTTTCTGCCACCGCATACACGCTGCTTATCGGGTTGCCCCTCGTAATGGTTGGGAAAATGCTTGCATCCACAACTCGTAAGTTCTTGGTCCCATATACAACCAATTTCTCGCTCACGACACCTCCTTTGTCTTTCGGCAACATGGCACACGTGCCCACGGGATGCCAATTCGAGATGGCAGTGGTTCGAACAAATTCCTTAATCGCATCTAGATTCTTCAGGTCTATGTCTGGGGAACTACGTTTTCCATCGGGCTTCAAGAAGGATGCCAATGGCTGTGTTTTGATGAGTGTCTGCAGATATTGAAGATGTCGAGCAAATACTTTGACATCGAGTTCCTTGCTAAGGTACTGGGGATCGATAGACGGGTCCTGCTTTGGATTGGCCGAAGTAAGGTGAACGGCTCCCCTGGACATGGGCTGCAGAAGGCAGACTCCAATGGTGATGAAATTACCAGGCATAGTAGCTTTGGTAATATCCTTGGGGTTGGCTCCACCACCAACCTCGAAATTGCCCTGCGCTGGGTACGTGTAGAGCATGGCCGTGCCTTTGTCGCTACTCTTATTGAGTGAACCGATGAAACATTTCAACGTCGAATCACTGGCCTGTGCATGGCTCTCCTCGAGAGGCTTCTTTGACTTGACTTCATTATCGGTGTCAACAATGTTCACGAGAGGCATGAAAGCTATTGAATTGACCCCCGGGTTGGCGAAGGGTCCTGATTTGTTAGCCATGTACGCTCCCATAGCAGCCTGCATAGCGGCATGATCGTTTCGAGCTAGGTCATCGATGGTTTTCACTCCGTCCTTTACCTCAAAGCTGAATCCTGTCATGAGATGATCTTGTAGGTTTTCTCCGACCCCAGGATTGTCAACAATGGTATCGATGCCAAGAGATCCCAATAAATCGGCAGAGCCGATGCCGGAAAGCTCCAACAGCTTTGGTGACTGAAAGGCTCCGGCAGCCACGATGACTTCTTTGCGAGCTCGAACAACGACTTCTTTCTCTTCTCGAGTAAACTTCACTCCAGTGGCAGCAACAGCGCCGGATGCATCTGTCTTTTCGAGGACTATCGTGTGGACGTTTGCGCCCGTCAGCAGATGGAGATTCGGTTGCTGGCTAGCGGGCTGATAGTAGGCTATAGCCGAGTAGCTTCGCTCTTTGGTGACAGGATGGATGGTTCCAGGGCTGTTGTAACCTCCTGTGACTTGGCCGGAGAAAGGATCTCCGGTTAGGCCAAACCCAAGCGTCTGGAAGGTTTTGAACCAAGCATTAGGCAAAGGATCGTCTGCACTATCCGAGAACGACACTTGAAGGGGACCTGATGTGCCCCGAATCTTGTCGTCGATATATTCGAGCCCCATGTGATGGCGGACAGGCTCAGGCGGTACCGTGAGGGTATGAAACTTTCGATAGTACGGCGCCATGTCCTCCCAATCCCATCCCGGATTTCCTAATTTCTCCCAGGCATCTATTCCAGCCTTTGACGTGGGGATGAAGGCTTGGCCGTTGATGGCACTAGAGCCTCCCAGCACACGGCCTTGCGGGTGACCAATGGTTCGTCCTCGAAGGCCCTCCTATGCGAATACACACATTAGCTTCTTGTTAGGAATTGCACTTCAACAATGAAGGGAGACAGACCTGAGGTGTGGTGCCGAAGCTCCAGTCGCACTCCGAGCCCAGTAGAGCCGGCCATCCTGCTGGCATGCAAACTCTAGGGTCACTGATGTGGTTATCACCAGCTTCGAGGACAAGGACGTCCACGTTGGGATCCTCGGAGAGACGAGCTGCAATAACCAAGCCGGCAGTGCCACCGCCCACAATAACATAATCATGTTCGTTAGTGTTCTTAGCCATCTTTGTCGATCGCTATGTCAATTTGGGTAAGGAGTCTTGAGTGAGGTATACTGGTGAATCGCAACACCGAATGTGAAGGCGAACGAAACACCAACACCGGGCTTTAAATATCTAGTGACAGCTTGTTTGTGAATACAACAACCCAATGCTCAAGGAAAGAACACATGTGTTATTGTTTCGAATATTACAGTTGAAACGGGTAAGCTTGATGTTAAGGCGCAAAAGTGGGTGGATTTGATTGTGGCACTGCTGCTTTCAAAAATGAATCAAGGTACGCAGTACAGAGTACTGGCGATGCAGCCGACAGAGCGTGTTATCGCGGTTGGTGTAACGCACACAGCCGGCTTTGAGCGGGGTGAGGCACAGCTCACAGGATGACAGGATCTGTACCCATGGAGAGTACATGAAGGGTGAAGCGGTGAGTAAGCGATTGGGTGTCCACATAAACTAGGATTCAATTGAGATCACTTTGCGGCGTTTCTACTATCGGAAGGGTAGGTACAATCTCCCCCTACGCTTCAAGTTCTGAGAGGCAAGAGTCAGGAATCCTACGTGCGCAATTCCTTCGGGTCGATCTAAATCATGTGAGACCTCTATCGATTGAGCTTTCATGCATCAGGTTGACTGTTGTTATTTTATCCAAGCTGGACGCGTCTGCTGCGTCAGGAGAGGGGTTAAGGCTACACTGCCGCCTCACACGGCCCTAACATGCTCCTGGTAAAGATGACCTAGAAGAGTATGGTCCCTAGGCTACCTTGTTTTCCATGCCGCTGATGTGGATATTGTGAATCACCGATCGAGCTGGGTTAGAGAAGACAACTAGAGTACTCACGCTTTTCCTGGCGAAGGTTTTGCACACGCTAAATCCCGCGTCCCCGCGAAACCCGAAGGAATTCCGCTAATGGCGGCACCGAATCAAAATAGAGCTGCTCAAGTATTGCTCGACTCAATCGGACTTAGCAAGTTACGTTGTCCACATATTGAAGGCGGTGCTTCAGTCTTTGCCCACTGCTCATAGGCCGGGTCTTTAATACCAGCCGCCCTTGATGCAATTAGATTGAAACGTAGAATTCAGAGTCGGCGTTGTCCACCCTGCATGCGTTATGCAGGGACTCCCACGTCCACGATGTCTGCATGAATGTGGGCCAATGCTTCTGCCTATACTCGCCTTTTTCGGGAATGTGGGACATACGAGAGTTGATTGCCCCGTTTTAGGCCCGGCAAAGCATCTTGTCCATGAGAGGCTCTTACACGAGGAGAGCTGTGAGCTCCTGTCCCTCCGGAACGAGAGTACACGTTTTCAAGGCTGAGCTAACGCCATTCCTTTTACTATGTTGTTTAATTAGCTTATTTGTTCTCCAACCGGTACTTGTTGACGGAAACCTACATCGATTATTTTCCTTTCCTTTATCGACTGCTAGATAAGTTGTCGTATCGCCGCATTTGAAGTTATAGGATCGCCTTTCTCATGCTCTTTGAAAAAACATTAGAGCTATCCGTTTGCGAGAAGCCTTGCATCTCTTACATTCCTTGGCTTTGCTGAAATTCCTTTCGTACGGGGTTCTTTGAATAACATCTATGGGGCTCATGTTCCCTCATGGCGACTATAAAGGCATTGGAGTTCTTATTGTGTGTGTCGTATTCTGGGTGACCGCTGCTACAGCTGTAAGTCTCCGAATCTGGGCCAGAAGAATCAAGAAACATGTCCTTGAGCTCAACGACTACGCGATCATCATTGCCCTGGTTGGTAACTTTCTGTAGATGACGTCCAAACTTTCTCTGACGTGCATATAGTTTATAACAACTTGCTTTGCTGCTGTCGCGATTGCAGGTAAGTTCACCAATATACGTGGGTGCCGCCCAATCCTGAAACCTATCAGCCGTATTAGTTGGGGCACTTGGCCAGCGTATGCAAGATGCGAACGCATCGCAACGTATAATATTAAGCAAGGTGCGTCATCTCTAGCGGTCTTGAAACTCTTTTGATTGCACGCTTGCTAAAGGTCGCAGATTTTTGTTGCCGCGGAGCCTATATGGAGCGCCTCGAACTCAGCGGTAAAGATATCAATACTCCATTTATACACTAGGATATTCACTCAGCGTCCCTTTCGCTTTCTCTGTTGGGGCATAATGGCTCTCACGGCGTCCTACTGCATGGTTGTTCTGCTCGAAGCTTTCCTCCTCTGTCGACCTTTTGCATACAACTGGGACAAATCGATAGATGGAGAATGTGCAGACACGACAAAAGCGTATCTTTCAGCTGGGATCATCAACTTACTCATCGACGTTTGTATTGTGGTTATGCCCCTGCCATTACTGTGGAAGCTACAGATGCCAACTGCGAAGAAAATTGGCATCTCCGCCATGTTCAGTATTGGGGCCCTGTATGTATTTTTCTTTGGTCTTGTGCTCAATAAGAAGCAATGTCTAACCCATGTGCAGTATACTAGTAGTCACGATTCTTCGCATTGTTTCCATTCAACGGCTGAGTCTTCCCGACTTTACCAACTCGGTAACAGACGCTGTATACTGGAGCGTCCTCGAACCGTTGCTCGGTATAGTCAATGCTTGCCTACCAGTTATGCTACCTGCTCTCCAAAGGATCTTCAAGTCCGACATCTTTGTATGGACGGGAGTCCGCACAAGTACCAAAGGAACATCTAACAAGCGACACTTTGGCTCAGCCGTGTCAGCTTTAGGATCAGGTGACTCGAAAACTAAAAAATTTCGCCGCCTCTACAACGATGCGATCCCACTTAGCAAATTGGATCATCGGAGCGAGAATGCTGGCGTCAAACACACGAAAAGTCAGGACTTGGAGGCACCATATAATATGCGACTGGTACCGTACAATAGCATTCGAGTTACTAGAGCATGGGATGTAGACTCCTCGACTGATACACCTGTTGCATAAAGAACTGTCAAAATCTCAGACTCCTAGAAAATCCCAAGAACTGCACCCGATTAGGCTGCTCTATGAAGCAAGCATATTATTAGTCTTTATCTTTAGTTCGAAATGGATATCGATATCTGATGATGTTTCACCTGATACTATCCCTCCTCATACACTTGGCATACTTTATCTGGCATACAACAAAGTCCGGAATAGTGTTTCGCCACATGGCCAGCCACTTATCCTGTCAAGAAAAGATAAAAGCAGGGGACTTCTTTGGGGTCAAATCTCGGTTCTTGACAAAGATCGTCAAACTCTGATCACTTGCCACGGACTTCGAGACCGTTATTCTGTATTCGAAGAGATCATAGCGTTTATTCTGCTTGGTGCGGTCCATCTCACTCTACTGGGTCTTTGTTGTGCCGTTTCATGTGTGAGTATCTATTGCCCAGAAGTCTCATCAGATTCTAAGCTATGCTTTGGCATACTCATTGTTTAACCCATATTAGCCCACTATACTGATTTCCTAGCTTTCTATTGCCAGGTTCACTCTAATTCAAACCGTTGAAGCGAGTTCAAGGCTTGAAACGAAGCTATGTACGAGCGTTTGAACCTTAACCCATGAGACATTCAATCATGACAAATTTAATGACTTCATCTCAGAACGGTGATTCGATCATAGCTTTACCGGCATTAAAAATGCCAGCCAAGCAAGCTCGCATGAGCCGCAGAGTTCCTTGAGGCGCAAGTCGAAATATCTCATCTCAAAAAATCCATAAGTGTTCTCGACACGTGAGTACGCCAAGAAGCGTAAATTGACCAGTATAGAGATTCGTTGCCGTTCTAAGATCGACGTGTCATTTGGCATTCCTTTAGTGAACGAGAATGCCGATGAGGAAGGCCAGAGTCATCGTAGTGGTATGAGAGGAAAGCAAAGATTAAGAGTTCAACCCTGACGCTGACACGGCTGCAACGCTTGGCTTATAGGAAGCCGATGGTGAAAGACAAGCTTGTTAAAGTCATGCCATTAACCATCATATCAGAAGTTAGTGTGAAGTGGTAGCAACACTTAACCCATGGCTGTTTCATCCTTTCGAAGGTTTCATAAATGTTGATCTATATAAAAGCCTGGGTTTTGTATACTAGAACACTCATTTATCAATTCAGAACATGGCAGTCCGCGCCTTCAACAACTGCTAAACCATGAGGCTCGTACCTTCTCCCAGTCAGCTCCTTCACATTCCACATTGCCGAAATAAACCTGCCACTGAATCATGATCTTTTTCTCTTACTTCCGTCGCCAACCACACGCAGAGCTCTCTGTACAGATCCCTCTTATCAGTCAAAACACGACCACAAAGGCTCTGACGCCAGGCGGTCGAAAGCAAGAGGAGCAGGAACTGATGCCTAGTACTGCTCAGCGAAGTCCCATCAATAACAAATATTAAATCGATTCATTGTTCCTTAACACGCTCTGCTAAAGTCTCTACGCTATGATTACACAGTGACATCGCGGGGCAGCTTTATACATTATGCAACAAGGGCATGTAAAGAGCTGATGCTATCAGCCGCAAGAACAAGGGCTTCGACTTCAACAAGGGCTTGAGCGTAGGCTATCGATGCATCGGTACAACGACTGGCATCTACTAAATAAACGGTGAAAAAGGGTGGAAGCAGGACCGTTGGGGGGTTGGTGGCAGGTGTGATTTGAGCATGTTAAGTTCTGGTGAAACTCAAGGTCGTGCTCTGACATGAATTTGGCTGTGTGCAAATTCTTTAAAATTTTAACTATTCGATCCCACAAGCATTTAGGACCGATGAAAATCGCAGTGTTCGAATGTAGAAGGTTGAAATCTACTAGCGGGCCTCAGCCCTACCAGCCCTTCAAGGCTGAGATTACCAACTTCTTTATTTTTAACAGATTCTTCGCCACTTGAAACTTAACCCGTCTGCAGAGTTTTCACATTTTACTATACTTTACTTTAATTTAAAAACGTAATTTTATCATAATTATTAACGCTAGTTACTCAGCTAATGTATTACTGGTAAACGTTTTTAACTGCTAATAAATTAAAGTTAAACTAATTAATGAAGCGTCTGCTTAAATGAGTCGCTCATTCGCTCTGTAAAGCTTTAGCATATGATCTTTTACGTGTATAAGAAACCTGACGTATACGTTTAAACTTTAAGCAATGTTTTCTTTTCGATTCTCTTCGCTTAGTAAAAAGAAGGCTGAAAAGAATAAGAATGATTGTAAATTATTAAATTTATTATTCGTCTCGTTAATAGTAGCAGTAATCGAGTTAAACGCGATTATTATAGTTAAAATCTCGAGTTTAAATAAAATAAAGAAATATAAGTTACATTTCTTAAACAAGCAGTAATTTAACATAAATATAATTATTAAGAATTAGCTTTACTTAGTTAATATTATAACAGTTTATAACTTTAATAATAATTTATACGAAACGTAAATCGTAAAGAAATTTAAAAAGATATAATTACGTAATTACTTACTTACAGAACTTTTAAATGTTAAAGTTTTCTTCTTTAAGTATTTTTTTAAAATTAAATTAACTTTAATTATATACATCGTTAAATTCGCAAGCGAGATTAAGTAACGAATTTTAAAATAAGCGAATCATTTTTAAGAAAATTAATAATTGCGACTAATAATATAATATCGTGTTTAGCTTTTTATAATATAATTATAAAGCTTAATAAACGTATTTTAACGCTATAAAAATTACGAAAATTAAAGTTTATTTAAGCGCGCAATTAAGATTAAAAAGTTATATATGTAGAAGTAAATTTAAGTTTAACGAATTTAAGTTTAATAAATTTAAGTTTAATTAATTTACAAGCGAGATTAAGCGATAAATATTAAAATAAGCGATTTATTTTATTATTATTTATAACTCGTTATAATTTTTATATATATTTATTTTCTTTTTATACTTCGCGTTAAACTAATTATTAAGTTAAGTTTTAATATTAATATTTTAACTTAACTTAAATACTTAATATTAATATTATAACTTAACTTAAATACTTAATATTAACATTATAACTTAACTTAAATACTTAATTTTAATATCGTAACTTAACTTAATATTAATCTCGAGTTAAATTATAATATAAATTCTTAACTTAACTTAAAAGAGGATTACCTCTTATCCCAGAGAATCTTACCCGCCGCCAAACCCCTCGCGGCTAGCGGGGCCACCTGCCCCTCGGTCCATCGGCCACCTGCCCCTCGGTCCATCGGCCACCTGGGTCGAACGGCGCAACGAGGCGGTATCGTGCTTCACTTTGAACGACATACTTGTCGAGCTCGACGAGCGCGTTTCAACGCTGCAAAAATCACGAGAATCGGAGCTGGTTTGAGCGCGCAGTCGGGGTTGGGGAGTCGCGCGCGCAGAAACGAGCTTCGGTGCCATCGGGCGGGGATGCTCACACGCAAAAGTATCATGTTCCCCGATGCGACGATGGAAATGTTTAAAATTTACTATGTTTCCCCGTGAAGATGCTCATACAAAATAATATCATGTTCTCTAATGCGATCGAAGATGGAGATGCTCATACGAAATGATATCATGTTCCCCAACGCGACCGATGGGGATGCTCACATAAAATAGTACCGTGTTCCCCAATGCGACCGATGATGGGGATGCTCATACAAAATAGTACCATGTTCTCGATGGGGATGCTTGCAAAAAACAGTACTGTGTTTTCGGTGGGGATGCTTACACAAAATAATACCATGTTCTCCGTGGGGATGCTCGTACAAAATAGTCGCAGGTTCCTCAACGCGACCGGCGGGGATGCTCATACAAAATAGTATCATGTTCCCCATCCCAACGCGACCGGTGGGGATGCTCACACAAAATAATACTATGTTCTCCGTGAGGATGCTCGTACAAAATAATCGCAGGTTCCCCAACGCGACCGACGAGAATGCTTATACAATATAGTATCATGTTCCTCGATGCGATCGGTGAAGATGCTTATACAAAATAGTACTATGTTTAAAATGTAAACGTTTTACTTCGTGCAGATTAATAACATAAATTAAAAAATTAAATGCGATCTTAAAGCCGTAATGAAAAGCGCGAAGAAGATTTTAAGTAATTAATATGAATGATGTAAATTCTATTAAAATAGAACTAATATGACTACGCGCATCGTTGCGATAAACAGAGCTCTGAGAATTAAGTAAAGAAGAAATAATATTTAATTTCTTGTATCTCTCAGCTCGTAATCTCATCGAAGAATTAAGATCTTAACTGCTATTATTAACTACTCTGTAAGCGAGTCTAAATGATTACTTGCTTCGTTACATTCTTTAAGTGATTTATTTTTCTGAGACGAGTAAGATGACGTAATAATTTCTGTGTCATTTAAATTAATGTATGTAGAGATTAAGTCGTTCATAAACATGCGTCTTTTAACGCTTTCATAAGTTAAATCATTATCGTCTTTCGTCTCGTTAAGTCGAATTCTAGTCTTAATTAACGTTTTAAAAATGTTATTAAGACAGCTTTAACGGACTTAAGAAAACATAAGACTGATCTTGTTTTCGAAGAAGCTACATTAAACTGAAAGAACGTATCTCTTTCTTTTACTGTTACTCGAAGAACTTAAAGTCGCCTTATGCGCTTTCGATTCTGTTATTTTAAATTCTTTTTTAATTCGTTTCTGCAGCGTTAAATCTCGTTCAGATGCGATATTTTTTAAAGCAGCTTTAGCTACTGCTCAGGCGCTAAACGATAGAAATTAAACGATATTCTATTTATCTCTTATTCTCGATCGTTATCTGAGCATATAAAAGTCGTAAAACTTAGAGACGAGGCGATTAATAATGAGAATGCTCGTACAGTACAACATAAATAGCTTTACTGCTCTTCTTTAAACTTCTGTAATATTTTAAGCTGAATGCTAATAAAGAGACTAGTTTTATTTAAATAAACGTAGGAAAACCGTCTTACGTTATCGTAAAATCTCGTACGATCGAGATCTTAGTTTAATTACGTGATTTTTTAAACTCATGATTATCGTGACTCGAAATTCTACACTCTTTCTCTTTTAAAACGAATCACATAGTGAATAGAAGAGTATGAGTTTTAAAATTATTCATTAAAGTGTAAATAATAAGCTTCGTAGTGAATGAAGCTTTTCGTACGTATTTTCTCGTTAGCTTCGTCTCTTAAATCTTTCTCTTATTACATCATTATAACGCGATGAAAGACGATTCGAAGCTTATTATAACTATCGTTAATGTTACTAATAATAATCGTAATAAACTAATCGTTTATTTTAATCTT
>JAABUO010002975.1_pt1 | contig 20359 bp, 19 predicted proteins | sample 5559291 | NCBI WGS metagenome assembly JAABUO01 (sample SAMN10711878, study PRJNA513372) | rock metagenome | isolation source: Antarctica rocks | place: Antarctica: Victoria Land, Finger Mt sud
TGACAGCCCGCCGCTTGCATGGTACGCTTGCTCACGCTCACTTGAAGGTCTCCCTCGTTTCTCTCGCTTCATTGCGCTCCAATTTCTAATGATGGGTTTTTAGAGCTTGACATAGAAAGTCTTTCTACGAACAGGATGTGGAAAGACAGAAAAACACGATGTGCTTGTTGCTTGAGTGTCCTAAGAAGTATGCTATCACGAAAGGTGTCACTCCCAAAAGGACCACTTGTTGTAAAAAGACAAGAGCCACTTACAACGTGTATAGTACAAAAACGTGGCAAGGAGTTGAGACAAAGTAATTTCCATTTGGTATGCCAGACCTGGAATTCAAAGCCTCTCTCGCAGGTGTTCTATTCCTGCTCCTTTCCCGTCTCGCAGAGAACCTCTTACTACTATAGACACCTGAAAGAGTGAGGTGTGACCAGAAAATGAACAGAAGATGGTAGTGCCGACATAGGACCATGATATACTCTTGATAGCTCTTTATCAATGTGTCATTGGTGAGTATGAAAGTATGATTTGTCCCTGAGAGAAAGGGAGCAAGACGTGGAGAACGCTTTTGAGGAAGGCGGACTACAAGAAGATGCCTTCGATGTGCCCCCTGAACACATTATTCAGTCGAGTCGTGGAAAGGGCTGGAAGGGAATCGACGTTGCGGAGATCGTCCATCCACTCGATGATTTTGCGTTACCTGCTCTGCCCCGTCACGTCCTCGTCGTCAATCTCAGTTCCCCTTCTGAGATTCAAGAACGACGCATCGGTCGTCAAGGACATCTCGGAACTGGGAACCTCGTCATTCTGCCAGCAGGGGCATCCAGCACCTGGCACTTAGAGCATCAGGGAGAGATACGTCATTTGCATCTCTATCTCTCGCCTCCTCTCATTCAGAAGATTGCAGCAGAGGCAGGTCTCAATCCCGATATGGTTCAATTCATTGATGCTTTTGGTGTTACTGATCCACAGATAGAAACCATTGCGCTGTCGTTTCTCTCAGAGCTTCGCGTTGGTGGTTTAGGAGGCAAGGTGTATGCAGAATCATTAGCCAACTTGCTTGTTGTCCATTTGCTTAGATATCACTCTTCGGTGAAACTGCCATTCATCCCACACCATGTTGGGCTGCCCAAGACGACACTGAGGCAGGTGATTGACTACATCGAGGAGCATCTCGCTGAGGACCTCTCGCTCTCTGACCTCGCGGCAACAGCCAATCTAAGCCCCTACCACTTTGCTCGCCTCTTCAAGGTATCCATCGGCCTTTCGCCCCATCAGTATGTCATTCACCGTCGGATTGAGCGAGCAAAGCTTTTGCTTTCCACCACGAACTGGTCCCTAACCACCATTGCTCACGCGGTTGGATGTGCAAGCGAAAGTCACCTTGCTCTGCACTTTAAACATCTCACTGGACTGACTCCTAAACAGTATCGGTGACCGCGCAAGAATATGGTGAAAATGAGCAAGAAGAGAGGCGACGCCTTCCTCTTGCCTATGCTACAGTAGAGCCAGATACATCTTTTTTGAAGAGTAAAGTGGTTCCGACAAATATATGAAGGAGCGTAGTATGCTTCACACCTCTCTCACGACATCCTGGCACTTGCGTTACCCTATTATCAGTGCGCCGATGGCCTATGTAGGACGTGGACGCCTAGCTCATGCCGTCTCACACGCTGGAGGGTTGGGCATGATCGGCATTGGCAGCATAGAGTCGGTTGACTTCCTTCTACGAGAGGCAGATATTGCTCGTGGCACCGAGCAGATGCGTTTTGGTATTGGTATGCATGCATGGGCGATTGAGAAGCGCCCTGACTTGCTTTCCGCCGCGATAGATGCTGCGCCTTTTCTCATCTCCATTTCGTTTGGTTCACCTGCTCCATACGTAGAGCGGCTTCATCAGCATGGCATCTTGCTTGCTACGCAGGTTAACTCGCGTACAGAAGCAATGCAGGCGGCACAGGTTGGCGTCGATCTCATCGTGGTGCAAGGTATGGAAGCCGGAGGACACATCACAGGTCAGGTGAGTACCCTTCCTCTACTCCAATCCGTTCTTGACGCGGTTGAAATCCCTGTCCTTGCTGCTGGTGGTATTGCATCCCCTCGAGGTGTTGCAGCTGCCCTTGCCGCTGGTGCTCAGGGTGTCTGGGTTGGAACTTGCTTGCTTGCCTCACCTGAATGCGAGAACACAGAGCAGGCCCGTAAGCGTATTGTGCATGCCCAGGAGACAGATACGCTTGTCACTCGTGCATTTGACGTAGCTCAAGGTCTTAGTTGGCCTCCGCAATATCCTGGACGAGCATTGCGCAATCGCTTTACTGATGAATGGCATTCTCATATTGATGCACTTCTGCAGGCTAATGAAGCACGTCAACAGCTTAGCGAGGCCATTGCCAACAAGAACTACGATCTCGCCTATATCTATGCAGGCGAAGCGGTGGGACTCGTCATGCGAGAACGACCTGCCGCAGAAGTCATCCGTCATCTGGGTGATGGAGCAGAACAACTACTGCGTGACCTTAGCGGCAAACTCCTTGCTTGAAATCCTTCTTAGTGCTTTTCTGCTTCCTGTATGCACGATCACTTCTCGCTTCCATTAACGAAGATCAGAAACATCAGTGTATGGTATGAAGAAAGCAGGGGTCATGCAAAACAAGGGGATATTGCAGCGGAGTCGTACGCACCGTAATCTGTGGATGGCAAAGGTAGGCAGTCAATTTGGAGATTGGTTTAATCAAGAGGCCCTTACCCAATTACCTTGATGCTGACTCATTCTTCGGCAGCAATGGGTTTCGTCCTGCTGTGTCGGTCGTTACCTGCTGTCGTTTTCGGTCCATTTGTGGGTCCACTCGTGGATCGTTTTCCAAAAAAGCCACTCTTGTTCATGACAGATGTGTTGCGAGCAGTTTTTGCGCTTGGGTATATTCTCGCCGTCGTTTTCGATGCACACTGGATTCTGTATGTTGACTCATTGTTCCTTGGAGTGTCTGGAGTCTTTTTCGATCCGGCTCGTAATGCAACCATTCCACTGGTTGTCTCTCGCGAAGAACTCACAGAAGTGTATGCTTTGGAAGCTGGGACTACAGGACTATTGCAAATTCTTGGCGCAACGGCAGGTGGCGCTGTTGCAGTTAGTCCCGCCCTGTGTTTCGTGATCAATGCAGTTTCCTATCTCTGGTCAGCACTCTACATTCTTCGTATAAAATGGCAAGAAGGTCGCTCAGCAACTCATCTTCACACATCCTACGTACAATCTCTTCATGCAGGTTTCCATGAGGCGGCTCACAATCGCGTTGCTCGCTCTATCATTTTTATCGGGATCAGTTGGGGGCTGGCGGGTGGAGGCTACTATGTCCTTATTCCCCTTCTCGGCACACAAACGTTTCATCTGGGCGGCCTTGGGATTGGATTCCTCTATTCGGTTGACGGTATCGGAGTGCTTCTTGGATCGTCTCTGGTTCATCATTTGATTGGGAAGAATCATAGCAAGGCTGTGACGGGGTATGGGATAGCATATATCACTCAAGCACTCTTCTTCACGGCGATGGCACAATGTACACACTTTCTCTTAGGCGGTCTTATGTTGCTACTGATGCGCGTCAGTTCGGGAGTGATTATTCCACTCGATACCTATCTGCTGCAAACGAGTAGCGACCCAGGAATGAGAGGGCGTCTCTTCGCACTGCATAGCTCAACCTATGGAGGAGTGATGCAGGTGTCGTATGTCCTGATGGGTTATCTGTTCGAGTACATAAGTATTCCCTCTGCTGGACTGCTGATCGGTGCCATATCCTTGCTGTGTGGCATTTCGTGGTTAGCGCAATTCGGGGCGTTATGATGCACAGTATCAAGCGTATGTTGACTTAACAAGCCTCTACCTTGCTCCATCTCTCTGCGCCACGGCTACTGTTGGAGCCTTATAAACTCTCACACATCACCCTGTGAGGTCACAGGTATAGCTTTTAATCGAAGAAGGGGAGAGAAGAAGATGGGAAGCAAGGCGACAATGAAACCGCATCCTGCGACTAGCAGGCTTGAACGTAAACCAATGGCAGCCCCAAGAAATCCGCTGACAAGTGCTCCAAGTGTTGTCGCTCCATAGGTCAGCACACGAGTACTCGCACTGACACGTCCCATCATCGAGTGAGGCGTAACAGCCTGGCGCAAACTGATGGAAACAACTGTATAGATACCCAAAGCGGTACGCACCAGGAAAAAAACGGTTACACATACCACCAGCACAACGCTATGAGGACCCGTAACTGCTGAGAGCAGGAGAAATGGAACACTTCCCAACGTAAACGTGGCACAAATCACGATACCCAGGTGAAACTGCTTCATCAACAGTGTTGCAAGAGCCGAGCCGAGCAGACCGCCAATCGCTCCCGTTGCGTAGATAAAGCCAAGCAGACTTGGACTGAACCCAAGTTCACGAAGAGCATACAACAAAAAAATAGTATCCAGAATCGCGAAAAAGAAGTTCCAGGCCGACGCCTGAAGAGTGAGTGTACGAATGTATGGATTACGAAACGTCAAACGTAACCCTTCAGTGATCTCTTTGAACCAGTGTGCATGGTGCGTTTTCTCAACAAGAGGTTCAGGCTTCCGAATCAAGACAAGCGAGAGAACAGAGAGAAGAAAAGACATGCTGTCCGCAAACAGCGCAAGTGGAGCGGTCAGAAGTTGCACCAATACTCCTGCTATCCCTGGTCCTCCGACTTCGGCTGCCGCCGCACTCGCAGCTATCTTGCTATTTGCCTCTATCAGGTCTTCTTTGGGAACCATGACGGGAACAAACGATTGCCAGCAGAGATCGAAGAGGACAGTACACACCCCTGTACAAAATGCAATGATGTAGAGCGGAGAGAGCTGTAAGAGATGGATGACCGAAAGTAGTGGAATGAGGCCAATCAAGCATGCACGAACGATATTTGCTCCAATCATCAAAGGCCGTCTTCGCCGCCTATCAACCCAAACACCGAAGAGAAGTGGGAAAGGGATGTAGGGTAGCCATTCAAGAGTACGCAGCAATCCTAGTTGTTCGGCATTGACATGAAGTACCAGGACCGCCGTGAGTGGCAGAGCTACAAGTGTGACTTGTGAGCCAAATAATGAAACAGTTTCACCAAGCCAGAATGTCAAGAAATGGGTATTCCCCCACAAACCCCTCAACGGTGTAGACCGCTGCTTCTCAGGTACCTCTGTACCTGTGGGACGATGAGTCTGATCTGTAGGCATAGCTGTAATATCCTTTTTCTATGATTGAGAAGATTGCTTGTAGAAAGGATACAGGAGAAAATATGCCACCTGTCTGTCATGTTTTTGTATTTTCTCGTGGGTTCTTGACATACTGCTAATCTGCTACTACCATACACGGTAGAGATGTTACCCATATGTCATATTTTAGAAAGCACTCACGCTGTTTATGAATCGTTTTGACCGCATTTTAGGCATTTTGCTCTTCTTACGGAGCCGACCCCCTGTTTCAGCAACCGATTTGGCGAAGCACTTTGAAGTTTCTACACGGACGATGTATCGTGATGTGGAGGCACTGAGTGCGTTGGGCGTGCCTGTATACGCTGAACGCGGACGGAATGGAGGATTTCGGCTTCTGGAAGGGTATTTTTTGCCTCCATTGATGTTCACGCAGAGCGAAGCCATTACGCTGCTTGTCGGCTTGACGCTTCAACGGAGCCTTCAAGCACCTCTTTTTCCTCTAGAGATGGACATGGCAGAGAAAAAGCTTCTTGCCGCTCTTCCAGAGAGGCTTTGTACTCTGTTGGAAAAAGCAGAACATATCCTTGGTTTTGAGAAATTCCCCCACGATATTTTTCATCCAGAGCCTGCTCAAGTGCTTCCCACGACGGGAGAACAAAGAACACATCATGTGAGCACCACCATGAGTGCTTTTTTTCAAGCACTTCTTGATGGAAATCAGGTACTCTTGCGATATCACTCTCCTTATCAAGAGGAGGCATATGACGTGAAGATGGAACCACTCGGTTTGCTTTGGGACCGTGATTATTGGTACCTGGCAGGGAGACAAAGTGACGGAAGACAGGCGTTGAAGCTGTGGCGAGCGGATCGAGTCTTACAGATGACAGCACACCGACTGATCCCTTCCGTTCAACCCGAATTTGATATACGTGAGCTCCTAGGAAGAACTTGGCTTCTGTCAGCAATGGATCAATGGCGAGAGCAGGCACCCGTAAAAATCAGTCTCTCTTCTGCTCAGGCAACGCGTTTGCAACAAGATTGGTACTATCGTCATGCCCATTTTGAGCAGAGTGGAGAAGGCCGAGTTGTGATGACCTTTGGCGAAACTGATTCCACCATTGTATTGGAATTATTGCGTTGGTTAGGACCAGGAGCGGAACTAATCGAGCCTGCGGCGTGGCGTGAGAAGATACGAGAGGAACTAAGACAGATGTTGGCATACTACACCTGAATCGATTGCTCTCTTGCTTGTACAGCTATTACCCTTTCACAAACCTCTCCCTAGAGCCGCCGTTACACCCCTATTGCTGCCTAAGCAAACTCCACGCAACTTCTAGTTCCGTAGTGAGCGTACCATCGCTTTTCATGAGTTGAACAGGAACCGTGAAACGAGATCGTTTCTCCTGTACCACCTCGTCTCGAATACGCTGCTGCTCCTGTTGTGAGAGGAACGCTCTCCCTCGTAACTCTCCACTCGCGGCTTTGCGATAGGTAATCGTTGCCTTCGCCGCAAGTGGAACTACGCCCTGCTGGAACAGGTCTCCAAATGCTGCAACAACCAATGTGCCAGAGGTCGCCTCGCCTAATCCAAACTGCGCCGCAGCATGTACCGTCCCCACGTGATTGCGCCGTTCTGGTGCCTCTGGCAGAATGACTTCAACGGACTCAAGAGAAATCTGTGCAATCGTAATACCGAGTACCTGGTTGAATGGAACGGCTTGCACGATGAATTGACGAACAGCAGTTATATCAAGCATACTTCTTTCCCTTTCCTTCGTGTTTCTCTACTCCGCACCTCGTCGTTACATCTCTTACGATTTTTCAGTCTCTCAGAGATTCCCTTACTACTATAGACATTGGAAAGAGCGAGATGTGACCGGAAAATGAGCGGAAGTCGAGGAAGCTCTTTTTTATGCAAGGTTCCTCAGCACGTCGTCAGTTGTCACGATAGTCGCAAACTCTTGGTGCAGATTGGTAAGCGTGATCGCCTGAATCTCTTCTGCGGTGTGGAGAACGCCATCAGGCCCTGTTCGATCAAAGGTCGCGGTGGCATCGGAAACAAAGTACGTGTCAAAGCCGAGGTTGCCAGCCATACGTGTTGTCGTCTCGACGCAGTGGTTCGTGGTCAGGCCAGTGATGATAAGGGTCGTGATGCCTGCTCGTCTCAGTCGCGCTTCCAGATCGGTGCCAATAAAGGCACTGTTCACCTGTTTCTGAAGCACTGGCTCCTCGCCTTGAGGACGCACAAGGTCTTTGATCGCATTTCCTGGGGAACTGACATGCAGCGGAGCATGAGGATTGCGAGAGCAGTGTTGAATGTGGATAACAGGTCTTCCTGTTTGCCGCCATGCGCGTAACAAGGTCGCCATGTGTGTCTCAGCATCGGGATTGTTACGACGGCCCCATACAGGGTCATCAAAGCCTTTTTGCACATCTATGAGAAGAAGGGCAGCATTGTGAGGCAAGAAAAACATACTATCCTCCGTGAGTTTCTCGTCGAGTATTCTCCCTACGTCTACGTGAAGGGGGCTTGGCAAACACTACATCTGATGGAGAGTATATATGCTCTTGACGAAGAAATACAGACACACACTCTGGTATTTCTCGTATTTTACTTAAGAAAGACAGGAGAAATAACGATATGACAATAGAAAATGAAAAACAGCTGACTTTGTCGGAAAACGGAGCCAGAGATACATCAGGCGGTTATCCAGTTTAGGAAGAGAGTTATGATAGCAAAGGCGGTGAAACTGAATGCTGTTATCGTTGTGAGGCGAGAACGTCTTGCCCGTATGCTTGGGAACGTTAAGTAGGAGATACCGTTTGCCAGGAGCCAGGGATCATACGTGAAGAGAAGGCTTCTGTTTTTGAAGCTGATACTATGTATGATGAGCGGTATCAACCCAAAGACCGCGAGTGCGCAGCAAAAAGTCAAGGTGATCACGCCAAAAAGGATTCGTTTTTTGGAATGTGGTGCATAATAGTATTGCTGTAATGCTGCGAACAGAGCAAAGACAGTGACGAGAATGATAATAATCTGACCGAAAAAAAAGAAGAAAGGAACCATAGATTGTATCTCCGTTCTAGTAACGGGTCTACGATGGAGAAGATGCTAGTTTGTTACGTACCCCATATTACGCGAGAAATGGGATGAACACAAGGTCCATTTTTATTCTTAACGCGTAGAGGCAATCGCATCCCGCATGCTCGCATTGGCTCTTGTCTCATGGTTTTTTCTCAGGTACGCTCCCTGTACATACACTCTTCACCAGGAAAAAAGAAGAACTCAAGTATGCGTGATGGAACTCGTGCTTGAAGACATAGCACAGGCATTGAGTACGATTTCTATAGAGGTAGAAAGTTATTCGTTAGTGCTGATGTTTTATGAAAGGAGTGAAAGAGCGTGTCAGCATGAAAAAAATTCAGAAACCCAAAGAAGGGGAATATGCGCCATATACAATCATGTACATTGGTTTATTGCCTGATGACGGTCTCGTTTTACAACACTTACTGAACAATTTGAAGGCAACAAAGGAACTTGTTCTTTCTCTTCCCAAAGAAAGTCTCACGTCTCGCTCAGCTCATGATGAGTGGACTATCAAAGAAATCCTTGTCCATATCATAGATGATGAGCGTATCTATGTCTATCGTGCCTTACGTTTTGCCCGAAATGACACGACCGAGTTACCAGGATTTGACCAAGATGTCTATACTACGTGTTCAGAGGCAAATGAACGCAGTATCGAGAATATTCTCGACGAATTTACCGCCGTTCGGATGGCTACCATTGCTTTCTTCGAGAAGCTTGAAGCGAAGGCATTCACCCGCTCCGGTGTGTCGGATGGAAAATGTATGAGTGTTCGTGCCGCTGTCTATCACATCGCCGGTCATGAACTCCATCATTTTAATAGTATGAGAAAGAAGACCTCTGTACCAGAGAGGTAGCGAAGGTCCTTCTTTTGTGCAACAGGTACAAAGCCATCTTTTTCAGGAATGGAATTGCTGTGTTGCCACGTGTTCAATCACCTCTCTCAGCACCTTTGCCCCCTGAATAATGTCAGGGATGTCAAGGCTTCCATAGCCGAGAAGGAGACCAGAGCGGTCAGGTGTGCCAACGTAGTAGGTATCAAGCGTCGTGACGATGACATTGCGCTCACGTGCAAGACGTGCGACGTGAGAGGCGTTGATATCTGAACGCAATTCCAAATAGGCGTGTAGACCTGCCTCAAGCCCCCGTAGGAAAGCCAGAGGAGCCATAGGCGCAAGGATGGTTGCAAGGGTGCGGCGTTTCTCAGCATACTGATGGCGCATCCGTCGAATATGGCGTTCCATATGCCCGTCCTCTATGAGGACGGCAAGCATCTGTTGAACCGACCACGAGGGGTGTTCGTTCGTCATGTCTTTGAGGTGCTCCACTCGTTTGCGTAAAAGAGGAGGTGCGACCAGATACCCTATTCGTAAAGCAGGGGTCAACACCTTTGAGAATGTCCCGACATAGGCTACGCGTCCGGTCTTGTCGAGACTGGCCAGGGCTGGAAGTGGAGAGGCATCAAAGCGAAACTCACTATCGTAATCATCCTCTATGATGAGACTATCATTCGTCTCCGCCCAGGTTAACAAGGCCATGCGCCGTGTGACGGAGAGCCGAGCAGCAAGCGGATATTGATGCGATGGCGTTGTGTAGACGAGCAGGGGTGCTAACGGTCCGCTTGGTAGCAACTCTACCTGCATCCCATCGTCATCGAGAGGGAGAGGGAGAATGTGCCCACCGCGTGCTTGCAAAACGTGTCGAGCGGCAGGATAGCCGGGTTCCTCAAACCCAACCGCATCGCCAACCGAGAGCGTGGCGCGTGCAATCAAGTCAAGGGCATGTGTTGCCCCTGCGGTAATCACAATATCGGCAGGCGTACACGCGATGCCTCGAGAGCGACCGAGATAGGCTGCGAGAGCCTCACGAAGTGCAGGATTGCCATTGAGGGGACCATACTCATTAGGCAACTGGAGATGGGTGACAGGTTTCCACGCTTCCCGCCAGATGCGGGTAGGAAGAGATGAGAGAGAAGGTGTTCCCAGTCGAAACATGATGGCATGCGGAGCGATAGGCTCGTTCGGTAAGATGTCTGATGCATGTTTTAGCCAACGTGGAGGAGTGCTTGGTATGGAATATGGGAGGCGGCACGGAAGCGGAGGAAGATCACGCCCGATATATGTCCCTGAACCACGACGACTTTCCAGGTAGCCTTCCGCAAACAACTCGTCGTAAGCTGAACTGGTCACGGTACGTGATACCCCAAGTGTCTGTGCCAATGCTCGAGTGGATGGGAGCCGTGTTCCCGAAACAAGACGACCATCGAGAACTGCTTGCCGGAGTTGCTCACACAGTTGCATATGTAACGGTGAACGGGCGGAGCGATCAAGACTCAGGGGAAAACCAAGTTCATATGCGTCGTGTAGTATTGTCATGATGGTCTCACAAGTGGCTTCTCTAGATGTACGAAAGTGGCACTTTTGGAAATGCCACTTCTCTGGTAGTATACCTCCTAAGATGCTCAAGCACAAGGATACGACGTATATTCACTTTCCACATTTCTATTGCTCAAGGAAGAAAGAATGCAACAGAACATCACCATCCAGATTATTCAAGCCGAGACACGACATGTCCCACTCATCGTGCCATTGTTTGACGCGTACCGACGGTTTTACCAGCAGTCAGCAAATAGAGAGGGTGCTTTTGACTTTCTCACACAACGATTTCAGGAAGCAAGCTCTGTACTCTTTCTTGCGATGGGTGGAGAGTCAGAAGACAAGCCAGTTGCATATGGATTTGTCCAGTTGTATCCAACGTTCTCATCGGTATCGATGCAGCGCTTGTGGATTGTCAACGACCTATTTGTTATCCCTGAGGGGCGACGACAGGGAGTAGGGACGAAGCTTTTGGAGGGAGCTCATGCGTTTGCGGTCGAAACGCATGCCAAAGGCTTGACCTTAAAGACGGCGGTAGAAAATGTCTCAGCGCAAGCACTCTATGAGTCGCTCGGCTGGCAACGCGATACCCACTTCTTTTCGTATGATGTTCTAACCTCTGAAAAGCCTTCCTATGCTTGAGGAAAGGAAAGACAATGAAATTTTCTACCAACGCTATTCATGTCGGTCAAGAGCCTGACCCTTCAACGGGCGCAGTCATCACCCCTCTCTTCCAAACGTCAACCTATGCTCAAACGGGACTTGGCGAACATAAGGGCTTTGAGTATGCTCGAACACACAATCCAACACGTTCGGCATTAGAAACATGTCTGGCCTCACTCGAAGAAGGGCAATACGCTTTGGCCTTTGCCTCTGGGATGGCTGCCGAAACAGCTATTCTCTCCTTGCTCAGCGCAGGTGACCACATCATCGCCTGTGACGATCTCTATGGGGGCAGCTATCGCATGTTCGAGCAGGTTCTCCGTCGTGCCACTATTAGAACGACGTATGTTCCCGTAGGCAGTGTTGCAGCCTATGAGCAAGCCATTCAACCACAAACAAAGCTCATCTGGTTAGAAACACCGACAAATCCCTTGTTGCGGCTGGCTGATATTGCCGCCATCGTGGAGATAGCCCATCGCCACCACCTCCTTGTTGTCGTTGACAATACACTCGCCAGTCCCTACTTTCAACAACCTCTCACTCTGGGAGCCGATATTGTGTGCCATAGCACAACAAAATACATCAATGGACATGACGACGTGATTGGTGGTGCCGTTGTGGTGAATGATCCCGGAGTGTACGAAGCCATCAAGTTTTATCAGAATGCTGCAGGTGCTGTTCCCTCACCCTTTGACTGCTGGTTAACACTGCGTGGCATCAAAACAGTAGCTCTTCGCATGCGCCAACACCAGGAGAATGCGCAAGCGGTCGCAACGTTCTTATCTCACCATCCACAAGTCGAGAAGGTTTCCTATCCTGGTCTGCCAGCGCATTCTGACTTTACACTTGCTCAGGCACAGATGAGCGGATTTGGTGGCATGGTCTCCTTCCAAGTGAAAGGTAACTTTACCACTATAGAGGCCCTTGTGCGTCGCTTTCGTGTCTTCACACTGGCGGAAAGTCTAGGTGGAGTCGCATCGCTCGTGTGTCATCCCGCCTCGATGACGCATAACTCTATTCCTAGAGACGTTCGTGAGGCACGCGGTATCAGCGAGACGCTTCTACGCCTCTCTGTAGGCATCGAAGACATCGAGGATATTCTCTCTGACCTGGAACATACGTTGAAATAAAGAGATAGGAAGCAGAGGTGCAAGCAAGTAAGAAGTCCGAAAATAGCTTCGACGTGTCAAACAGCTATAATGAACACATGAAGATGTTTGCACGCCCATGAAAGGTGAGATATTTTGCGTATCCTGTATTGTAAGCAGAAAACCTCGCCAAGACCTGCTTCTCATATACCTTTTCTATTCATTGGACCAAACACTTTGTCAGGACAACCGAAACAGGATAAGATACTTATAAGGCGTGATTTATGTTTCGCATCTCAGTAGCTTTGCCTGATATGTTGCCCCGAAAGGAAAGCTATACTCAAACGAAGATATGAGCAACAGGAACCAACACATGAGTGGTCGCAGATACGTCCACTCCTCAAAGATTCTGCTCAAATCAAGTACGAGCTGATCCATCCTGTGATCTTGTGGGGCGTCAATGTAGTGGTTTGTGATTATCCGATCTACTCCCTATGGCTCGCACCCACGTCAGAAACATGTGGCGCAGGTTGTAGCAGTGCAGTTTCCCTTGATGACCGACGGCACATAAAACTGAGAAGTGAAAGTAAGTGATCTGCTCTCCCTTGCTTTGGTTGGGGGAGCACATTCCCAACACCAGACATGAGAGGAGATTCTCGATGCTTACGATTAAAAATGAGACGTTTGAGGGAACATTTCCTTTTCCTCCACAGTATCATTCTGTGAACGGTTTCGCGATGCATTTTGTTGATATGGGAAGCGGTGAGCCGGTGGTCATGCTGCATGGCGATCCCACCTGGGGCTATCTCTATCGGCACTTTATCCCCTCCTTAGCTCAACACGTTCGCTGTATTGTTCCTGATCATATGGGTATGGGGAAGTCAGAGGTTCCCCAAGATCACTCGCTGTACTGCTTGAAACAGCACATTGCAAATCTCGAAACACTCCTTTTGGACCTCGACCTGCATGACATCACACTCGTCTTACATGATTGGGGAGGACCGGTAGGGCTGGGATTTGCTACGCGCCATCCTGAGCGGATTAAACGTCTCGTGCTCATGAACACCTGGGCTTTTGCTTCCTGGCCAGGAGGTTCTTTCCCTCGTCTGCTAGAACTGATTCGCTCGGACCGAGGAGAAGCCTTTGTGTTAAAAAAGAATGGCTACCTCGAACCAGCTTTAGTAGGTACCACCTTCCATACGGAACATCTCACGAAATCAATCAAGAAAGCGTATCAAGCTCCTTTCCCTACTCCTGAATCCCGCTTGGCGATCCTGTATTGGTCTCGGGATATTCCCGTTGAGGAAAGTGATGTCTCCTATGCAGAGATGAAGAGGATTGAACAAGCACTGCAGCAGTTCAACCAGACGCCTATTCTCCTCATATGGGGGATGCAAGATCCAGTGCTTTCTCCATCAGTTCTTCGGACCTGGCAGCATGTGTATCCTCATGCACGAACGTATGAACTGGAGGACGCTAGCCATTTTCTCCAGGAAGATGCTCCTACTCGCATTGTGCAGCAGATCCAAGCGTTTTTACAGGCAACACGGTGAAAAATCCCGATTGGCAGGTCAAGCCGAAGTCCTCTGGCTTCAGAGAAAGGATCGGTGCAAGCAACTTTGGCTCGTTGAAACGCGGTCCAAAGGTGGGAGGTGGCTGCTGATGGTGATCCTAGGTGCTAGTAAGCATTCCAATGGATACAACTCGATGAGTTCATCAACTGGAAACATATTCCATCGACCTAAGTCTAGTAACTACATAATGTTTCTTGCTCACATAAAAAAGTAGAGATACATGTGCTTATGAGAGAAGCAACTCATGATGCGTGAGAGCTTGAATAGTTTCGTCTACAAGCCTCTTGAGCACGTCACCTGCTGGCTGAATGTCTGAGATAAGGCCGACTCCTTGCCCTACATATAACGCAAGTGCTTCCGCATTCCCTTCCATTCCTGGTTGTGGAAGCACGTCACTATAGCGTGCAATTAGTTTTCCGTCAACCCTGGCCGCTATTGTTTCCCCCTCACCAGGACGTTCTCCTGTATGAGGAGAGCCACTCGCTTCCCACTGCATAATAGTGCTGTTTCGCAATGCGCGATGAGGTGCGTTGGGCCAACCATCGTCAAAGAGGCAAGAATAAACCGTGTCAGTCTCAGAGGCATGCAAAATTTTTTCTCGGTAGAGAGGGTGAATATGAGCTTCAGCACTTGCTAAAAAGCGTGTCCCCAGCCACACTCCAGCCGCTCCGAGAACGAGTGCTGCTGCAATCCCACGTCCATCAGCAATGCCGCTAGCGGCAAGTACTGGGAGAGGTGCAACCGCCCGCATCCACAACGCATGGCACGAGTGGAAAGGTCCCGACCTGACCCCAGACATGTCCACCAGCCTCCCATCCTTGAGCGACCACACGTCAACGCCCATGTCACGAGCCTGTTTTGCCTCTGTGGCACTCGCGATAGTATGCATCACAAAAGCACCTGCTGCATGGACTGATGCAATATAGGGTGAAGGATCTCCCCAGAAAAACGAGACAACGGCAACGCCTTCTTCCAAACAGACGCACAGCCGTTCTTCTTGATCCCACTGTAAGACGAGATTTACTCCGAATGGACGGTTCGTCAGGGAGTGGGTTTCACGAATCATATGTCGAACGACGTCTGGTGATTGCCATGTCACGGCGAGTATCCCAAGCCCTCCGGCATTCGAGACGGCGGCTGCAAGAGCGGGGGTCTACACTGCCAATAGGAGCTTGGACGATGGGAACGTCAATATGGAGCAGATGACAGAGAGAAGTCGTAAATGTACTCACGAGAAAAGGCTCACTTTCATACTATTTCGGATACAGGCGATCTTCTCTGAAGACTCTTTTCGGTGATACCTGTTTGGATGAGATGACAGAGAAGTATGAGATGCACTCCACGTGCGTGAATGCCTCGAATGGTAAGCACTGTGTACGTATTCATGCTTCCCTGCTTTTCATCTCTTGCAACAGCGAATGTTACAGGGTTGGTAATGTAAAAATTGTCTCGTTGCTATGGTAGAACTCAGGTTTGAGCATTCCAAAGATATACATATCCTGGCGCACCCCGTTGTGAATTTCATGCTGGCGAAGAATGCCTTCTTGTTGAAACCCGACACGTTCCATAAGCCGACGTGAGCGCGTGTTAAACCCATAGACTTCGGCATAGACACGTTCCAACCCCCGAACGGTGAAAGCATAGTCCAGTAATAGACGCAATGCCGTGCTACCAATACCCCGACCCCACACTTGCTTTTCACCAAGCACAATCCCAACTGCTGCACGCCGCTCCTTTTGATCGATGAGGGCTAATTGTACATTGCCAACCAGTCGTCCTTCTACCACAATGCCAAACATGTCAAAATCGTCTTCCGGTTCAGTAATCCGCCGTTCAAAACGTTGTCTATGGGCCGCACGTGACCGTCTCTGTCCCCACCCCGTGAGCATCTCCAACTCGAGAGTAACACTCCAGGCATAGAGCGTCTCAATATCGTCGAATTCGAGTGGACGAAGTGTCACTCCGTTGAGCGTAAACATCTACCCTCCATTTATTCGTACAAACACTCTCTGTGGCTTTTGTTGCCACTCACATATCCTTCATCTTGGACGCAATAGTATATCTCATAATGGGTCGTGTCTCTGCACGCCGGGCCACTTCTACAAATCCGGCCTGACGAAATGCCTCTGCGGTTCCCGTCCACGCAAACACATCGGGCATGGTTGATGTTCTCGGTTCAACTGGATATCCTTCTACAACCTGTGCTCCTCGTGCTCTTGCATAGGTGATTGCCGCTGCCAGAAGCTGTACGCTGATTCCTTGGCGCCTCCACTGCTTGTGGATAAAGAAGCACACAATTGACCAGACAGGTTCTGCGTCAACGCGCTTGAGTGTCCGAGACCGCTCCAAAACGGGATAGGTCTCGCGCGGTGCAACAGCACACCATGCAACTGGTTGACCGTCGATGTAGGCGAGCAAGCCGGGAATTTCACCTGCCAGAATGACGGCTCTCAAGGCATCCTTGTTCTGCTGCCCTTTTTGCTGCTCAAAAGCAGTGCGCTTCACTCTCCACCACATACACCAGCAGCCACCACAAGCTCCACGCTCTCCGAAGAGCAACTCGAGGTCATGCCACCGTTCGGATGTGACGGGATGAACCTCAACGTTCCTCGGTGAGCTAATCTGAACGGTCATTGTTTTTCTCCTTCCACTGTTATGAGGGATGGTGTCGCTTGACGGAGATGCTTCACTCCATAGCCAAACACGCTAGGTACGCCAACGAACAGTAATGAGTTAATAGCAAAACATGGGAAACGTTCAACATTCAAAATTTCAATGGGTCACTCATTCTGCGATGATTTGCCTTCACTCTCGAATGCTTGAAGATACTCTTGATAGTTATACTTTGGCTGATACCCTAATATCCGTTGTGCTCGCTCGATGACATACACCCGATCAATGCTCTGTGGCACAATCCATCCCTGTTGTCTGAAGAAGGAGAACGCTTCTGGTGCCTTGTTTTGGATTACCGAAGGGGCATCACGCAATAACGCTGGCAGATCACTCTGCCCAAACGGAGATTGAGCAGAGATGTTCAACACGTCAAAGAGGATATTCTGATTGGTCACTGCCAAGACATGTGCCCTCGCTGCATCTCGCACATCAACGCCTCGATACAACCGATAAAGCGCAACGAGCGAAGGTGGCTCAGGAAAAAAGCGCGACGTTCTTAAGCAGATCGTGGGTAGTCCGTGTTCTCGAGCGAAATGCTGGCAAAGTTCCTCCGCAACCCTCTTGGTAATGTCGTACATATCTCGAGGTTGAGGGGGAAGTTCCTCGGTTACCCAAACCGCTTGCTCATGAGGAAGGAGCGCAAGGCCATAGAGAGAGGTAGTGCTAGTGTAGACGAAGCGTTGCACACCTCCATCTGTTGCAGCTTCGAGCATGTTGAGGCTGCCTGTGACATTCACATCGATGAAGGCTTGTTTTGAAACGGTCGCAAGATGAGGAGCATGCAGTGAAGCGATGTGAATCACAGCATCGATGCCCTTCATGAGGCTTCGCACTGCCTCTCGATCAACAATGTTGACGCGGTGATGGGTCCACACTCCTTCCACGACATCGATGCCAACGATGTCATGTTGAGAAGAAAGTTGTCGGGCTATTTCCGCACCTAATTGACCAGAGCTTCCAGAGATCAGAATACGCATAAGAGGTGAGATGTTCCTTTCGCTTGACAAAATCCATATAGGCAAGGTCCTTCAAAGTGAGGCTTTTTCCTTTTTCTCGAGAAAGATGTGTTTCTTTTTCTTACACATCATTGTAGAAGGCTAGAGTAAAACTGCCTCTCGGCCTGCACGTCTATCCTGCTCCCCAGGCGTACAAGCAGAATGTTGGCTGGATTCATCCGAATGTTTGGTTCGGTGGTGACGGCTTCCATGAAGCGGTACGAAGCGAAGAGCCGCGCGATCATCTCCCGATACGCGAACGGTGCGAGTCCTGCCTCCGAATAATCCCAATGCCAGCAGAGACCCAGTCCGACGAGAATGACGTCTTCCACGATATCAGCTTCAAGAGCATACGTTAATAGGGTTCGAGCAATCCCCTGGCGGCACCATCTCGAGCTAACTTGAACGGCAATCTCATAGACATTCCCTTCTTGCAGCCACCACTCATTTGCTTGAATGAGCGTGACTTCACCAACAATCTCTCCTGTAAACGTAGCTGCGAGGGTGAGTTTCGCATCAGCGTGCCGGGCGATGCTTAAGAGGAGCTGATGTTCACGCTCAGGGGTATGTGTGAATGCGCGAAGCCCGTCATCGGCATGCAAGTGCTCAACCACTTCGGATGAACAATTGTCAAAGAGCAGCAGTGGTCCCCCAGCAGTCTCATATGTTCTCGGATGTGAGAGGCAGTGGCTCTCAAAGAGTACTTTCTGCCGTCGTGTTTGTACGTGTTCTTTTTCGCTCATCACCTGTTCTGCTTTTCTTTCTCTTCTCATACAAGACTATTCTTCAAGGATGCTGTGGTTTGTAGATTATTCCCTACTCGTGTGTCTTTCTCCAGAACTCCAGTATTTCTTGCACATGGTTCATTCCCGCACCTCTCCGTTCTCGAAGAGAGCCTCATAGTACTATAGACATCAAAAAGAGTGAGATGTGACCCGAAAGGGATGCGAAGTGGAATGTTAGAGGCTTTGCAAGAACTCGATCATTGCTGAGCCGACTTCAGCCGCACGCTCTTGTTGAATCCAGTGTCCGCTGTTTGGCAGCAGAACTGTTGCTTTCAGGTTCGGGACGAATCTCTGCATGTTGGCAAGTTGCTGTCGCCCACTAGGAAGAAGCACCACGGGATCACGATCACCTGCAATAAACAGCACTGATGGTATGATGATGGCGTTGTGCCAAGGTGCCATAAGCTCCCAGCTCTTGTCAATCATTCGGTACCAGTTGAAGCCGCCGGTGAATCCTGTCCGTTCGAGCGTTGTCGCATAATAGGTAATATCAGCCTCTGTCAGCCACGCTGGGAGAAGCCCCGGATCAGGAATGTGGTCGAGCATACCTTGCCCTTCTGGGACCACAAGTACTTCCTCTGCTTTCTGTTGTATATTCCCCGAAAACGCATAGAGGAATTTCCGTATGGTCGTGCGAATGTCACGTTCGAACTCCGCCTCAGCCGTTCCAGGCTTCTGGAAGTAGTTCATATAGAAGCCCTCGCCCAATGCCGACCGTGCTGCTGTCAGCCTGCTTACTGGGCCGCGAGGGTAGTAGGGTACACTGAGTGCGATCACGCCGCGCACCCGGTCGGGCCGTAGGAGTGCCGTGTTCCAAGTGAGTGTAGCGCCCCAATCATGTCCTGCCACGATCGCAGTTTCCTCGCCGAGCACATCCATGAGACCTATTACATCTCCCACAAGGTGCAGTTGTGTGTAGTGCTCACTCTCGGCAGGTCGGTCAGTTTCGCCATAGCCACGCAGATCAGGTGCGACGACATGGTATCCAGCATCAGCTAGTGTCGCAAATTGGTGTCGCCAGGAGTACCATAGCTCTGGAAAACCGTGAAGCAGCAGGACCAGCGGACCCGTGCCCTGCTCAGCGATATGCATGTGGATGCTGTTCGTTTCGATAAAGCGATGTGTAATCTGTGTCATATGTTTCCTCCTCGTAGCACGTTGTTAAAGAGAGTGCAAAATGCCTTTCTGTTTCTCCAGAATCATCAGTGTTTCAGTGCCTTCATCCATCGCTGAAACGATCACTTCACAAAATTGACTTCATACTCGCTCCGGTCCTACCCATAGTGGCGTTACCGATACAGTCAAAGAGGAAATCACGTCAGGTAATTGGAGGTCATGAGGACTTTGATAACAAAATTCTGGAGCAGGGCTGAGCACTATGTACCGTTGCCAAAGGCTTCCTCCCGTGTGTTGCATTTTCGGCTCAAGTGTTTCATACAACGTTTCGTATGTCATCCCTGAAGGCTTGGCAAACCAGTAGTTTACATGAGGTCCAGTAGAATTCAAGTCACCAGCTTGGAGTCGATACAAACCACCCATTCCCCCATCAGCCTTCTGTGCGACCTGATGATGTGGTTCCTTGCGAGACCCGCTCACGGCACCTTCGTTGAGTAGGTCAAGGGCACCTGAGTTTTCTACAATATACCAGTCCTCATACGTTTTCTCGCTTCTCCCTATCCAGGGAGCTTGCTCCAACACCAATACTCTTGAAGAAAGAAATCCGTTTGGCCTGTGTGCAGAGAGTGTCTGATGGAAAAGAATCAGGTGTTTCTGATAGGTCTGAGGGTCTGTCAAGGCCGATGCAATTGCGAGTCGGTCGAAAACTGGTTCCCCCGATAAAAAACGTCCTAAAAATACATCGTCAGAAACGTCGGCTAGCGAACGCCAGTTGATGGTGCGCCGATTGGGGTACG